>Ga0102590_1000642_pt1 | contig 69400 bp, 66 predicted proteins | sample AraplaMF_Col_mMF_FD_76859 | JGI IMG/M metagenome (GOLD analysis project Ga0102590, IMG submission 76859) | Arabidopsis root microbial communities from the University of North Carolina, USA - plate scrape MF_Col_mMF | ecosystem: Host-associated > Plants > Roots > Endosphere | place: USA...
TGCGGGCGATGCAGAGGCGCTGCTGCTGGCCGCCGGAGAGCGACAGGCCGGAGGCGTTGAGCTTGTCCTTGACCTCGTTCCACAGCGCGCCGCCGCGCAGCGCCTTCTCGACGCGGTCGTCCATCTCCGACTTCGAGATCTTCTCATAGAGACGAATGCCGAAGGCGATGTTCTCGTAGATCGTCATCGGGAACGGCGTCGGCTTCTGGAACACCATGCCGACGCGGGCGCGCAGCAGGTTCAGGTCGAGCTTGGGATCGAGGATGTTGGTCTGGTCGAGCATGAGCTGACCGGTGACGCGCTGGCCCGGATAGAGATCGTACATCCGGTTGAAGATGCGCAGCAGGGTGGACTTGCCGCAGCCCGACGGGCCGATGAACGCCGTGACGCGGTTGGTGCCGAGCGTCAGGTTGATGTTCTTCAGCGCGTGGTGCTCGCCGTAATAGAAGTTGAGGTTGCGCACCGTCACCTTGGCGGGCGCCTCGGGCAGCGGCTGCGAGCCGGGCTGAACGGCGGGCGTACTGACGGAAACAGACATTTCGCTCATTTTGCAGTCCTCTCGGCGCTCAGGAGGCGCGCGCCAATGTTCAGGGCAAGCACGGTCAAAGTGATCAGCAAGGCGCCGCTCCAGGCGAGCTGCTTCCAATAGGCGTAGGGGCTCTGGACGAAATTGTTGATGGTCACCGGCAGGTTGGCCATCGTCTTGTTCAGGCCGAGGCTGAAGAACTGGTTGGACAGCGCGGTGAACAGCAGCGGCGCGGTCTCGCCGGCGACGCGGGCGGTGGCCAACATCACGCCGGTGATGAGACCCGATCGCGCCGCACGATAGGCGATGCGCTTGATCACCAGCGAGCGCGGCAGGCCGAGCGCCGAGGCCGCCTCCCGCAATGCGTTCGGCACCAGCAGCAGCATGTCCTCGGTCGTACGCAGCACCACGGGGATGACGATGACGGCGAGCGCGAGACTGCCGGCGATCGCCGAGAAGCCGCGCATCGGCACCACCACCGCGCCATAGATGAACAGGCCGATGATGATCGAGGGCGCCGAGAGCAGGATGTCGTTGATGAAGCGGATCACCGAGGTCAGCTTGTCGTTGCGGCCGTACTCGGCGAGATAGGTGCCGGCGAACAGGCCGAGCGGCGCGCCGATGCCGACGCCGAGCACGGTCATGATCAGCGAACCGACGATGGCGTTGCGCAGGCCGCCTTCGGTCGAGCCCGGAGGCGGAGTGTCCGCGACGAAAATCTCGAGGTTCAGTCCGGCAATACCGTTGTAGAGCAGCGTCAGTAAAATCAGCGCGAGCCATGTGACGCCGAAGGCGGCGGCACCCAGGCAGAGCACACGGATGACGATGTCCATGCGCCGGCGGCGTGCGTAAATCGGGTTCATGTTACTTCCCCGCCTTCTTTTCGAGACGCAGCAGCATCAACCGTGCGGCCGCAAGCACGAAGAATGTCAGCACGAACAGCAGGAGGCCGAGCAGGATCAGGCCGGACTGATGCAGGCCGTCGCTCTCGGCGAACTCGGATGCGATCGCCGCCGAGATCGTGGTGCCCGGGGCGAAGATCGACGAGGAGATGCGGAACGAGTTGCCGATGATGAAGGTCACCGCCATGGTTTCGCCGAGCGCGCGGCCCAGTGCCAGCATGACGCCGCCGATGACGCCGACACGGGTGTAGGGGATCACCACGCTGCGGACGACTTCCCAGGTGGTGCAGCCGACGCCGTAGGCGGCTTCCTTGAGCACCGGCGGGACCGTCTTGAACACGTCGACCGAGATCGAGGTGATGAAGGGCAGCACCATGATGGCCAGGATCAGCGCGGCGTTGAACAGGCTGAGATAGGACGGCGGGCCGGCGAAGATCGCGCCCAGCACGGGGATGCCGTCGAATATCTTGATCATGAAGGGCTGGAACGTGTTGGCCAGGAACGGGCCGAGCACGAAGAAGCCCCACATGCCGTAGATGATCGAGGGAATGCCGGCGAGAAGTTCGATCGCCATGCCGATCGGACGGCGCGCCCATTGCGGGCAGAGCTCGGTGAGGAAGATGGCGATGCCGAGACCGACCGGAATGGCGATCGCCATTGCGATGAAGGACGTGACGAGCGTGCCGTAGATCGGGCCGAGCGCGCCGAGAACGGGAGGATCCGCCGATGGCGCCCAGCGCTGCGTCCACAGGAAGGAGAAGCCGTACTCCTTCATCGCCGGGAAGGCGCCGACGACCAGCGAGATGATGATGCCGCCGAGAATGAGTAGCACCGAGATCGCGGACAGCCGCGTGATCCAGTAGAAGGTCAGATCGCCGAGCTTGAACGCGCTCAAAGCCTTGGCACGGTCATACGGTCCGGCAGCATCAATCACGTTGCTCTCGACAGCCATCTCAGCCACGCCGATCCCCTATACCCGTTTTATACATGCTTGTTGTTGGTGGCGCGCTCCGGATCTGGCGCGATGCCGATCCGGAGCGGAGGTCTTGGATCATCCCGGCGCGATGCCGGGACGCGAGAGCTTGGCTTAGCTCTTGATCTCGGCAGCCCAGGTCTTCTCGATCAGGGTCACGACGCCCTCGGGCATCGGGATGTAGTCGAGCTCCTCAGCCGCCTTGCCGCCGTTCTTGAAGGCCCAGCGGAAGAACTTGATGGCTTCCTGCGAGGCCGCCTTGTCGGTGGCGTCCTTGTGCATGAGGATGAAGGTCGCCGCGGTGATCGGCCAGGACTTGTCGCCGGGCTGGTCGGTCAGGATGACGTAGTAGCCGGGAGCCTTGGCCCAGTCGGCATTCGAAGCGGCCGCCTGGAAGGCCTCGACGGTCGGCTGCACCGGCTTGCCGGCCTTGTTGACGAGACCGGTGTAGGTCAGCTTGTTCTGCTTGGCATAGGCGTACTCGACATAGCCGATCGAGTTCTTGGTCTGGCTGATGTTGCCCGAGACGCCCTCGTTGCCCTTGGCGCCGACGCCGACCGGCCACTCGACCGCGGTGCCCTCGCCGACCTTGCTCTTCCAGTCCGCGCTGGCCTTGGAGAGGTAGTTGGTGAAGTTGAAGGTGGTGCCCGAACCGTCCGAGCGGCGGACCACGGTGATGGCTTCCGACGGCAGCTTCGCGTTCGGATTGAGCTTCTTGATCGCGGCGTCGTCCCACTTGGTGATCTTGCCGAGATAGACGTTGGCGAGCGTCTCACCGTCGAACACCAGTTCGCCCGGCTTCACGCCCTCGATGTTGACGACGGGAACGATGGCGCCCATCACCATCGGCCACTGGACGAGGCCATCCTTCTCGAGCTGCTCGGCCTTGAGCGGCGCGTCGCTGGCGCCGAAGGTCACGGTCTTGGCCTGGATCTGCTTGATGCCGCCGCCCGAGCCGATCGACTGGTAGTTCAGACCGTTGCCGGTCTCCTTCTTGTAGGCGTCGGCCCACTTGGAATAGATCGGGAACGGGAATGTCGCACCGGCACCCGTGATATCGGCGGCAAAGGCCGCCGTCGTCGTTGCGGCGACCAAGCCGGCAGCGACGATCGTTTTGATGAAATTCATGCTGGTCTCCATACAGGGGAGCGAAGCGCCATCCGCGCCCGATCGCGCTCCCCGCGCCGCCCCTTTAGGAGCGGACGGCTGTGCTTTTACGAAGGTTTCGTGACAGTCGGATGACACCAACAAGCGATTGGAATCGCTTGGATTTCAGGCCGCGGCAGGAGCCTTGACCTGGGGAAAACAGGCGGTGAACGTGGCACCCTGACGGGGCACACTTTCGATCAAGAGCCGGCCGCGATGCCGGTTAAGAATATGTTTCACCAGCGATAATCCGAGCCCGGTGCCGCCCTGCGAGCGGCTGTCGCCGACATCGACCCGGTAGAACCGCTCGGTCAGCCGCGGCAGGTGCTCGGGGGCGATGCCGGGGCCGAAATCGCGAACCATGACGCGGATTTCCTGAGTTCCCTCAGTGGCACCGCCCGAGGTCAGCGACACGATGACACGTCCGCCCGAGGCGCCGTATTTGAGCGCATTCTCGATCAGGTTCTCGAACAGCCGGAGCAGCTCCTCGCGGTCTCCAGCGATCATCACCGGCGGGTCCGGCAGATGGATCTCGACCTCGACCTGGCGCTCGCGCGCCAGCGGCTCCAGCCCGTCGGCGACCTGGCGGATGATCGGCAGCAGGTCGACCAGGGTGTCGGGCCGCACATGGGCCGAGAGTTCGACCCGCGACAGCGACAGCAGATCGTCGATCAGGCGCGCCATACGGGTGGCCTGGTTGTGCATGATGCCCAGGAAGCGCTCCCGTGCCTTGGGATCGTCCTTGGCCTGGCCCTGCAGCGTGTCGATGAAGCCCGACAGAGCGGCGAGCGGAGTGCGCAGCTCGTGGCTGGCATTGGCGACGAAATCGGCCCGCATCTCCTCGACCCGGCGCAGCGGCGTCTGGTCGTGGAAGGTCATCAACATGCATTTGTCGGCGCCGCCGAAAGTGGTCGGAACCGGCACCGGTGTAATGATCAGCTCCATCCAGCGATCGACCGGAACATGGTCGAGATAGGTCGCGCGCCGCGGCTCGGTGGTCGCGATCGACTCGCGCAGCGCAGTGATGATCTCCGGCGAACGCAGCGCGAACTGGGCGAGCTCGTTGCGGCGCAGCGCCGGCGCGAGCTGGGCCGCGGCGGCATTGAGGTGGATGACGCGCCCGGCGCGGTCGAGCAGCACCGCTGGATCCGGCATGCCGGCGACGACCGCGGCGACCGCAGCGCTCTCGACCGGATTGATGCGGCGGACATCGTCGCGCGAAGCGGCGGTATCATGCAGCCGCCACGGGATCAGCGCCGCGGCGGCGATGCAGAAGAACACCGCGACGGCGTGCAGGACCGACAATTCGCCGAGCGAGGCCACCACCGACAGCGCCAGCGCCGCGGCGATCAGGATGACGGTCGAGTGCCGCAGCCGGTCGGACCAGGGCTGGGCAGCGGGAGAAGAAGGGGCGTCAATCGCCATCTGGGCGGGCTTCTCCTGGAGGACTTGCCCCGTGGGCTTGTGTCCTGGGTCGTGTTTTCGGAACCTGGCGCCGGTCAGGCGCCGCTATCGCTGCGCTCTCTCACATAGGCGGCTTCAGGGGCCGGACCGGGGTCGAGCTTGAGCGCCGCCTGCTGCAAACGCTTCGATCGGGCGCCGATTATAACTTCGCGAAACGTCAGCAAGATTACAGATATGACGAACGGGGACAGATAATAGAGCACCCGGAACAGGAGCATGCCCCCCAGCAGCTCCTCCCGGTCCATCTGCCAGAGGCCGACCAGCATGGCCGCGTCGAACACGCCGAGACCTCCGGGCGAATGGCTGGCGAAGCCGAGCAGGGTGGCCGAGACGAAGATCACCGCGACTACGACGAAGCCGAGATTGGGCTCGTCCGGGACCAGCACGTACATCGCCAGCGCGCAGAAGCCGAGGTCGATGATGCCGATCGCGATCTGGAGCAGCGTCAGCGGACCACCCGGCAGCACCACGGTCCAGGGCCCGCGGCCGACCACGCGCGGCTGGGTCCAGACCCAGACCACATAGCCGATCAGCGCCACGATGATCATCAGCGCCAGCGTCCGGTTCAGCCAGGCCGGAAGCTGGTCGATCGAGGCGGCCGCCTCCGGATGGTAGGAGATGCCGAGGCCGAGCACGGCCGCGTTGCCGAGCCAGAAGGTCAGGCCGGCGAGGAAGCAGATCTTGGCGACGTCGATCGCGTTCAGCCCATAGGCCGAATAGATGCGGTAGCGCACCGCGCCGCCGGTGAAGACCGATGCGCCGACATTGTGGCCGATCGAATAGCTGGTGAAGGCTGCGAGCGCGTTGATGCGGTAGGGCACGTGGGCGTGGCCGATCGCGCGCACCGCAAACAGGTCGTAGAAGGTCAGGGTGAAATAGCCTGCCGCGACGAACAGCGCGGCCATCGCGATCTGGCTCGGCTCGGTGCTCTTGATCGCTTCCAGGACCTCGTTGAAATCGATGCCGCGCAGCATGTGGTAGAGCACATAGCAAGCGATGCCGATGACCGCGACGCTGATCACAACTCCAAGCTTATGCAGGATTTGCTTCTGGCGCAGAAACGTCATCGCCCTGCGTATGGCTTCCAGCATCTAGACCTCGAACAACGCTTCAGCGGCCAGGACGGCCAGCGAACAGGCGGACGACGCACAGGCACTTGACGACCCCTCGCCGCCGGCTCCGGTATCGCGCACGCCCCACGCTCCTCCACTAGCGCGTTTTGACGCGGAGTGGAATTCGCCAATTCGAACAAAAACACGTGCCTTCAATGTTTTAGGCAGGCTGCGGGCTCCCGGTGCAGGGTTTGGCGCTTTCGGCGGCAAGCTTGACGCGAATCTCCTTGGCAATCCTGCGCAGCCGCCATGAAGTTTTGATGATTTCGGCCGCACAATGTTCCGTCACGCCTTAAGCCGAAATCAATCTATGGGCCGGATTCCCCTGTTGAAAGAGGGGGGCGCGTCGCACGGGCCGCGGCAGAGCGCACGATTGCGTGGCCGGCGCCTCGCCCCGATCTTCGGTGTGCACTGCGACATTGCAGAACGGACGCAATCGCGGCCGCCCGCCGGCGGCCACGAGGAGCATGTTATTCGGAGGTTGCGTCCGCCTCAGGCCGCAAGTTGCCGGCGCACAGCCTCGATGCCGGCGATCCAGCCGGCGACGGAGCGGCCGATCGCCTTCGGGTGATCCTCCTGGAGGAAATGCAGCCCGGCGCCGAGCCGAACCAGCGCGCAATGCTTCAACGAGGCTGCGAACCGCGCGGCGAATTCCGGCGCGACCAGGGCTCCGGGTTCGCCGGTGAACAGCAGCTTTGGATAGGACGACGCGGCCAGAGCGGCATGCGCGGACTGGAGCGCGGCATAGACATCCGCGGGCTCGCCGGCAATCGGCAACTCGCGCGGGAAGCTGAGAACCGGACGACGACTTTCCGGGGTTGGGAACGGCGCACGATAGGGCGCCATCTCGTCGTCGCCGAGCTTGCGCACGATGCCGCCCGGCAGCACGCGCTCGACGAACGCGTTCGCCTGCAAGATCATCGCATCGCCCTCGCCCGGCGTCCTGAATTTGCGAAACACCGCCCGCGCTGCCTCGGCATGCTCCTGCTCCTCCGCCACCTCGGTGTGGTGAAAGTCCTGCCAGGTCGGCATCGGACGGATGAACTCCATGAAGGCGAGGCCTCGCACGAGATCCGGCCGGCGCGCCGCGAGATGAAACGCGAGTGCCGTGCCCCAGTCCTGCGCGATGAGATAAGCCGACGCAATGCCGCGCTCCTCGATGAAGGCATCGAGATAGCGGACGTGGTCGAAGAAGCGGTACGCGATGTCCGGCTTGTCCGACTGACCGAAGCCGATGAGGTCGGGCGCGATGCAATGCGCGACCGGCGACACCAGCGGCAGGATGTTGCGCCAGATGTGCGACGAGGTGGGATTGCCATGCAGGAACAGCGCGACCGGCGCGTCGTGCGCGCCCGTCTCGCGATAGGCCATGCTGCTTCCCAGGACGGACGCTTTGCGAAGCTCGATCTCGATCTGCTTGGTCATGTCTGCTCCCTGAACACGGTTTGGAATGCGATGGTCTTGAAGCGCTCGAGCGCTTTGGGATTGCGGTCGACCTTCATGCGCAGGATCGCGCCCTGCCAAGACGCGAGCAGAAAGTCGGCAAGCTCGTCCGGCTCGAAATCGGACGCGATCTCGCCGCTGGTCTGGGCATCCCTGATGCAGGCCGCGAACGGCGCGCGCCATTCCGCGAAGATCGCCGCGAGGCGCGCACGCAGCAATTCGCTGCTGCCTGATGCCTCCAGGCTGAGATCGCCGATCAGGCAGCCGCGGCCATAGCCGTCCTCCTCGAGCCTGGAAGTGATGATGTCGAGGTAGCGCCGGAGCCGCGCGCGCGGCGTCAGCGAGGTATCCTCCAGAGCCTCCGCGACCAGTCCGCGCGTGACGTCGAAATAGCGGTCGAGCACTTCGGAGGCGAACGCCTCCTTGGAGCGGAAATGGTTGGTGAACGACCCCTGCGGCGCGCCTGCCGCAGCGGTGACGTCGCGCACGCTGGTGCCGTGGTAGCCGGTCCGGAACATGACCTTGAGGCCGGCGTCGAGGATGGCGTCTTTGAGCGATGGCTTGGGCATGAGAAAATAATACGTACGTACGTATTATTGTCAAGCACAGACGCGTCGATCGACAATCAGGTTGCCGATCAAGCTGTTATCGCAATGACGGTGGAGGCTGGCCGCCCACCGGGCCGATGCATCAGGCCGTGGGCTGGCTGCGCGAAACCACGCGGTCGCGCAGCCAGGCGCCGATGGTGCAGCCGACGAGATAGCAGGCGAACATGATCAGGCCGAGATCGAGCCAGTAGCCGAAGCGGCCGGGGACCACATGCGCGAACGAGGCTGCGACCAGCCCCGCGGCAAGCAGAGCGAGCCAGCGCGCGGTCACCTTCGAGGTGCCGTTGCCGCGCTGGACCACCGAGATCCAGCCCATGCAGAAGCCCAGCAGCACCGAACCGATCAGCCAGCCCATATGGAACGAGACGAGATAGGGCATCGTCACCTCACCAGAAATTCGATGCGGCGGTTCTGCGCCTTGCCTTCGTCGGTATCGTTGCCGGCAAGCGGCTGCGTGGCGCCATAACCGACCGCGGTGAAGCGGGTGGCGGGCAGACCGGCCTTGACCAGGTAGTCGATCACCGCCTGCGCGCGCTTCTCGGAGAGCGCTTGGTTGAAAGCGTCCTCCCCGTCGGCGTCGGTGTGGCCGGCGACCTCGATATTGGCGTTGGGGCAGCGCAGCGCCGTCTCGATCAGGTGGTCGAGCACGCCGGCGGAGTCCGGATCGATATCGGCGCGCTTGGGCGCGAAGCGGATCTTGCCCTTGCCGAGGAGCTCGGAGAACAATTGCTGGCACACCGTGCCGTCGACCGGGCCCGCCGCTGGCTTCACCGTGATCTCCGGCTTGTACTGCCAGTTCTTCGGGAAGTCCTTGCCGAGGCCGGCGCGGATGTCATTGGCGGCCCCTTCATAGAGCGCATCGCCCGACAGTTTCACCTCGCGATCGGAGACGACGAGCGTCCCGGTCGAGAGCCGCGACAGCGCACCGAGCGCGGCGACCACGGCGGGGTTGAAGGAGGCGGGAGCGCCGATGCTGGCCTTGAGATTGTCGACGACCTTTTCGCCGAAGAATTTTCGCGAGGCGCTGGTGGCGATCGCCGCGTGGACGTTGTTGTCGGGGACGTATCCCGTCAACGTCAGCGTCGCGGCCACCGGATCCTTGTAGGCCTGGAAGATGTAGGGCGGCGCCTTGATCTCGTTGGCGGCGATCGTGAAACCCTCGGGCAGATTCTTCAGCGCGGCCGCGATCGCCTCGCGACCTCCGAGTTCGCGCGCCATGCCCGACAGATTGACCTTGGTGTCCGTGATCGTGATCTTGCCGTCCTTGAGCTTGCCGATCTGATCGAGCAGCAGCATCGCGGCGGCCTCGAATCGCGCAGGCGCACCGCGGGCGAGACCCATCTGGTCGGCGACCTCGACCCCGGCAACTTCCTTGCGCGCGGCCTCGGTCAGCCGCGCCTTCATCGAGGGCAAGGGCGCGGAGCCCGACAGCGTCACCCGCACCACGTCGCGCTCGGCGTTCCAGACGAAGGGCTTGGCCTCGGCAACGAGGCGGGTCCGGTCGTCGACCAGGCGCACGCCCGGGACCAGCTCGACCGCCATCACGGCGTCGCGCCGGCCCTCCTCGGAAAAGGCGTCAGCGGCCAGGCTGACGTCGCGGCCGTCCACCGCGATCCGGGTCTTGTCCAGAACGGTATCCTTTAGCGCCGCCGAACTGCGGGCGGACAAATCCGCCTCGACCGGCAAGGTATTATTCCAGGCCGCAAATCCCCACATGACGGCCAGGGGGATGAGCCCCGGCCACCATTTGCTGGCCCACCTGAAAAGCTTCTGCATTCGACGACCCGAACTCTGGAACCGGAGACAAAACAAACCCTTGACGGGCTGTCAAACCGGAAATGGCGTCCTTCCGAAGGCCGCACGTGGACAATTGGAATAACTTTTTCTTCAAGGGTTCTTCCGTAAGTTGAAGGCGGAATGCCAAGGTCCGCCAGCCGGTCATGAAACAACTGCGCAACAACGTCATCCGTGCCGGGCTGGGAGCACTTTACTTCAGCGGGGCGCACCACCTGCTACGCCCGCTTCTGTCGGGCGTCGGCGCCATTTTCATGCTGCACCACGTGCGGCCGGCCCGCGAGGGCGCGTTTCAGCCCAACCGGCATCTCGAGGTCACCCCCGAATTCCTGCGCGCCACGCTGAGCCATCTGCGCTCGCGCGACATCGACATCGTCAGCATGGACGAGCTGCACGCACGGATGGTGCAGAGCCGCTTCGACCGCCGCTTCGCCGCCTTCACCCTCGACGACGGCTATCGCGACAATCTCGACTATGCGCTGCCCGTACTGCGCGAATTTGACGCGCCTCTGGCTGTCTATGTCGCCAGCGATTTCGCGGAAGGCACCGGACGGCTGTGGTGGACCGCGCTGGAGGCCGTGATCGCCAAGGCCGAGCAGATCGAGGTCAGCATCGGCAATTCCGCATTGCGGCTCGATGCGACGACACCGGCCGCGAAGCAGGCGACGTTCGACCGCCTGCATGACTGGCTACGCGCGTTGCCCGGCGAGCACGACCTCAAGCGCGAGATCGAGGCGCTCTGCACCCGGCACGGCGTCGACATGGAAGCGCTGTGCCGCGGCCTCTGCCTGTCCTGGGACGAGACGAAGATTTTTGCCGCCGATCCGCTCGTCACGATCGGCGCCCATACCATCAGCCATTGCAATCTGGCGCGGCAGAGCGAGGAGATCGCCGTGCAGGAGATGGCGGTGAGCCGCGCGCGCATCGAGCAGGCGCTGGAGCGCCCCGTGCTGCACTTCGCCTATCCCTATGGCGACCGCAATGCCGCCGGCGAGCGGGAATTCGCGCTGGCCGCCGCCGCCGGATTCAAGACGGCCGTGACGACGCGCCCCGGCATGCTGTTCGCCGAGAACGCCGCCCACATGACCGCACTGCCGCGCGTCTCGCTCAACGGCAACTACCAGGACGCGCGGATCCTGCCGGTGCTGACCTCGGGCGCCGCGACCGCGATGTGGAACGGCTTTCGCCGGATCGCGGCGGCCTGACTGCTCTAATCTCCGCTGTCGGCACAAACTCCATCGTCGTCCTGGCGAAAGCCAGGACCCATTACCACCGCCGTCCATTTTGCGACGCGCGCGGGCCACAGCTCATTTCAACGACTGCTCCCTGGGGTAATTGGTCCTGGCTTTCGCCAGGACGACGAAAGAGGGGCCTTCCTTGACTCCCCTGCCCGCCCCGCCCACAACGGGCGCCAACCAAGGGAGGCACCATGTTCAACGATCTGTTCTCGCTCAAGGGCCGCGTTGCGCTCGTGACCGGAGGCTCGCGCGGCATCGGCAAGATGATCGCGGCGGGATTCCTCAGCGCCGGCGTGGCGAAGGTCTACATCACCGCGCGCAAGGCCGGGCCTTGCGAGGCGACCGCGCAGGAGCTCAGTGCGCAATATGACGGCGAATGCATCGCGCTGCCGATCGACATCTCGACCGTCGAAGGCTGCAACAAGCTTGCCGGCGAGATCATCCGGCTGGAGCCGAAGCTCGACATCCTCGTCAACAATGCGGGCGCGGCCTGGGGCGCGGAGTTCGACGAATTTCCGGAGAGCGGCTGGGACAAGGTGATGGACCTCAATGTCAAGTCGCTGTTCTTCCTGACCAAGGCGCTGGCGAAGCCGCTGCGCGCGGCGGCGAGCGCGGAGCGCCCGGCGAAGGTGATCAACATCGCCTCGGTCGACGGCATCTTCGTCAATCCGAGCGAGACCTATTCCTATGCCGCCAGCAAGGCCGCAGTGATCCATCTGACGCGGCGCATGGCGACCAAGCTGATCAAGGACAACATCAACGTCACGGCGATCGCGCCGGGCGCCTTCAAGTCCGACATGAACCGCGCCGCGCGCGACCATTCGGACGAAGTGGCAAAGCGCATTCCGTCGCGGCGCATCGGCACCGACGAGGACATGGCGGGCGTGGCGATCTACCTCGCCTCGCGCGCGGGCGATTATGTGGTCGGCAACACGATCGCGGTGGACGGCGGTGTGGTGTACGCGAATGCGGGGCTGGAGATCGCGGGGTAGGCGGCGCGTCAAACTCGCTGTCATGCCCCGCGTAGGCGGGGCATCCAGTACGCCGCGGCCGATCTGCTTAGTCACTACTGCCGCGGAGTACTGGATCACCCGCCTACGCGGGTGATGACACCATTTGTGTGGCGCGGCCGTCGCGCCTCGCCCTCAGCGCCTACGACTCGATCTTCACGTACTCGAAATCGCCGGGCTTGTTGTCGATGCCGACCTTCGGCGGCGAGATCCACGAGGCGAACTTGCCGGACTCGGTGACGGGCTGCATCAGCGAGGTGATGAAGTCGCCGTCCGCGGTCGAGGGCAACCAATCGTCCCGGCGCTTTGCCCAGGTCGCATCGTCGATCAGGATGCCGTCGGGCGTGGCGTGCACGTCCTTGAACTCGCCGATGTGGCGATGGAAGGCGACGTTGGGCAGCGCCAGCTTGAAATCGTAGCCGGCGGTCGAGATCACCTTGTTCCAGCGCAGCATGCCCTTGACGCAGTCCTGGCTGTAGTCATCGCGCAGGCGCATGTTGAGCGCGGTCAGCGCCGGCTCGTCGACCAGCTTGATCTCGCCGTTGATCAGCTTGAGCACCGGATAGGTCGAGTTCTTGAGCTGGTGATCGTCGTCGATCTGGGTCTCGTGATAGCGGCCCTTGATGCCGGTGTTGAAGGCGTTGGCCGCGTTGGTCGAGACCTCCGAGCCGAACAGATCGAGCGACAGCGTGTAGTGCAGGTTCAGCTTCTTCTGGATGGTCGGCAGGTCGATCACGCCGAGCGCACGGACCTTGGCGATGTCGGTGGGATCGGTGATGCCGGCTTCGCGCATCGCATCGCAGGTGCGCTGCACGACGCGGGTGATGCCGGTCTCGCCGACGAACATGTGGTGCGCTTCTTCCGTCAGCATGAAGCGGCAGGTGCGCGACAGCGGGTCGAAGCCCGACTGCGCCAGCGAGTGCAACTGCATCTTGCCGTCGCGGTCGGTGAAGTAAGTGAACATGAAGAAGGACAGCCAGTCCGGCGTCGCCTCGTTGAAGGCACCGAGCATGCGCGGCGCATCGGCATCGCCGGAACGGCGGCGAAGCAAATCATCCGCCTCTTCGCGGCCGTCGCGACCGAAATATTTCTGGAGCAGATAGACCATCGCCCAGAGATGACGGCCTTCCTCGACATTGACCTGGAACAGGTTGCGCATGTCGTAGAGCGAGGGCGCGGTCTTGCCGAGATGGCGCTGCTGCTCGACCGAGGCCGGCTCGGTGTCGCCCTGGATCACGATCAGGCGGCGCAGCATGGCGCGATACTCGCCCGGGACTTCCTGCCAGGCCGGCTCGCCATAATGTTCGCCGAAGGGCACGACGCGGTTCTCTTCCTGCGGCGCAAGCAGGATGCCCCAGCGATATTCGGGCATGCGGACATAGTCGAACTTGGCCCAGCCGCGCGGATCGACGGAGTAGGCGGTGCGCAAGTACACCAGCGATTCCTGGAAGCCCTCGGGGCCCATGTCGCTCCACCAGTCCATATAGCCGGGATGCCAGCCCTCCAGCGCCTTCAGCACCTGACGGTCTTCGGCGAGGTTCACGTTGTTTGGAATCTTGGTCGAGTAGTCGACGTTCATGATGTTCATGTTCATGTTCATGGCCGTGCTCCTTGATCGGTCTCGTGTCCCGGATGCAGTGCGGCGCGAAGTGCTGCACTGCTGAGCCGGGACCTATTCTCTGGTCCACCATGAGTCCCGGTTCTGCGCCGCGTCACTTCGTGCCGCAGCGCGCCCGGGACACGATCGTCGTTACACCCGCGTCATATCGAATTTCGGCTTCTGGCCGCTGCCGTAGCGGCGCAGCGCGCCTTCCTCGCCGACGGCGTTGGGGCGCTGGAAGATCCAGTTCTGCCACGCAGTCAGGCGGGCGAAGATCTTCGATTCCATCGTCTCCGGGCCGACGAAGCGCAGGCTCGCTTCCATGCCGGTAAGGCTGTCGGGCGAGAAGCTGGCGCGCTCCTCCAGGAACACGCGGACCTCGTCGTCCCAGTCGATGTCGTCGAGGGCGAAGGTGACGAGGCCGAGCTCTTCGGCCTGCTCTGCATCGAGCGCGATGCCGAGCGTGGCTTCCGCGCGCTCCACGTCGGCAGGATCGGCCTGGAAGCGCGACTCCAGCCGGGTCAGGCCGTGGCTCATCGGATAGGGGCCGAAATTCATCGCCGAAAGCTCGATCGACGGCGGCGGGCGGTTGTCGCCCTGGCGCGTGCCGATCAGCATGTAGGAGCGGTCGGCGGCGAAGACGAGCTCGGCGAGCGTGCCGGCGAAGCAGGAGCCGGGCTCGACCAGCGTCACCAGCGTGCGCGAGGTGACGTCGATGCGCTTCAGCACGCGCTTCCAGTAATGCCTGACTTCGTTGACCAGCCAGTGCGCCTTGTTGGCTTCGAGGAAAGCGTCGTACGCGAGTACATGGGCGCGGTCGCCATGGCTCTTGAACACCAGCATGGCGATCTCGAGCTCGTTGATGCGCAGATGCAGGATGGCGTCGTCGATCTCGCGCGCGACCTGGAGCGGCCAGAACGAAGAGCCCTGCGCCAGCATGCCGTCGATGTCGGCGGGCGGCGCGGCCTCGGGAGCCTTGATCGAGATGGTCGCGATGCGGGCCGTGCGGTCGATGTCGACATTGACAAAACCGTAGCGAATGCTGGTGTCGTCAATGACGCGCTTGAGCTGTGTCAGCGCAATGCCCTTGCCGCTGCCCTTGCGCTTCGACGCCGCCGCAAACTCCTTGGCGCGCTCGGCGATCCTGGCCTCCAGCTTGGAGTTCGGCGCGATCTCGTCGACGAGGCGCCATTGCACCGCGCGCTTGCCCTTCACGCCTTCCTCGATGGTGCAGAAGAAGTCGGCGTGGTCGCGGCGCACCTTGCGCTTGTCCACGACACGCGTGAGGCCACCGGTGCCCGGCAGCACCGCGAGCAGCGGCACTTCGGGCAAGGCGACGGCGGACGCGCCGTCGTCGGCGAGAATGATGTGGTCGGTGGCGAGCGCCAGCTCGTAGCCGCCGCCGGCGGCCGAGCCGTTCACGACCGTGATGAAGCGCTGGCCGGAATTCTCCGAGGAGTCTTCCATGCCGTTGCGGGTCTCGTTGGTGAATTTGCAGAAATTCACCTTGTGGGCATGGGTCGAGCCCGCGAGCATGCGGATGTTGGCACCGGCGCAGAACACGCGGTTCTTGGCCGAGCGCATCAGCACGACCTTCACCCCGGGGTGCTCGAAGCGCAGGCGCTGGATCGCGTCGGCGAGCTCGATATCGACGCCGAGATCGTAGGAATTGAGCTTGAGCTGGTAGCCTTCGAACAGGCCGCCATTCTCGTCGACGTCCATGGTCAGCGTCGCGAGATCGCCGTCGACCGCGAGCTTCCAGTGCTTGTAGCGGGACGGTTCGGTCTGGAAATCGATGAATGTCGCGCCGCCTGCGAGGCGTCGATCTTCCCCGGCCATGGGCCACCCTTGGGTTTGATTATGCGTTCTGGCGTTTACCTTTAGATGCACAATAGTGCATCTTTTGGAATGCGTCTAGCCCTTAACCGGGGAGGCATGCACTTTGTTTCATGCAGGTAGCTAGGACCGCACAATGGCGCCAAGGGCAATCCAGTCGGCCTTCGAGAGCTGGGGCCGGCCGAGCTTCGCCTGGAGCAGCGCGGTCAGCGCCGGCACCGGAAAGCTCTCGACGAAGCCGTCGCCGCCGGCCGCCGCCTTCCGCGACCTCAGCGCCCGCAGCTCCACCTGGGCATCGCCGAACAGCCGCGCCGCCGAGTGCGCCCGCTGCATCCGGAGCCGCAGATTCGCGTTGGAGACGTGGATGCAGGCGCGCAGCAGAATGCGCTCGCGGCCGCCTTGCGGAGCAGCGGCCCACACGGCCTCGAGCACCTCCTGCGATTCCCAGAAATAGCCGCGATCGTTCAACGCAAGCCCGTAGCGCAGCGCCGGATGGCGCGCCGGCACATAGCCGCGGAACGCCGAGGGCACCAGCGCCTTGGCTTTGTCGAGCGTCTCGTAATCCGCCTCGACCCCACCGGTCTCACCCGGGACATAGGCCCATCGCGGCCACGGCAGCGGGCCGCTCGCATGTGAAGGCACATTCATGGATGTGCCTCCGCATGTTCATGCGGCGTGTATCTGGAGTCCCTGATCGTCGCGCAGGGCCGCTTTTGCAAAGTGCTCAATCGCGTCAAGCGTCGCCCCCGGCGCTTCACGATGCGGGGAATGGCCCGCCTCTGAAATGACTTTAATATCGACCGGACAATAGCACTCTTCCTGCGCAATTTCGACCTGGCGCAGTGTCCCATATTGGTCGCCGGCCCCTTGCAGGATCATGACGGGGACGCGGATGTAGGCGAGATACTCCGAGATGTCCCAGTCGCGGAACTCCGGGTCGAGCCAGGCGCCATTCCAGCCGTAGAAGGCGTTGTCGACGTCCTTGTGCCAGCGCGCGAGCTTGGGCTTGAGGTCCGTGGTCTCGAAGCTGGTCTTGATCGCGGCGATCGACGTCACGGAGATGTCCTCGACGATGAAATGCGGCGCGATCAGCACGAGGCCCTGCAGCCGGTGATCCTGGTGCGCGCCGGCATAGATCGTGGCGATCGAGGCGCCGTCGGAATGGCCGAGCAGGAGGCCGCGCCTGAAGCCGATCGCATCGAGGACCTTCGGCAGCACGTCCAGCGCCTCGCGCTGCATGTAGTCGAGCGGCCGCGGCAGCGCCGCCGGGCTCGACTGGCCGTAGCCCGCGCGCGAATAGACGAAGATGCCGGCGCCTGTCGCCTGCTGGAGCTTGTCCGGGAAGTCGCCCCAGAGGCCGACGGAGCCGAGGCCCTCGTGCAGCATGACGATGGTCGGCGCGTCGGCGGAAGCGGGCGCGAGCCATTTGTATTCGAGGCTGACGCTGCCGATGCTGAGGAAGCCGGTGGGGGTGAGGTTGGTCATGGTCGAGTTCTCATTCGTAGCCAGTACCGAGATGCCCACCCTCCCCTGGAGGGGGAGGGTCGATTCACAGCGAGCGGAGCGAGATGTGAAGCGGGGTGGGGTGACAGTCTCTCCGCGGATGCGGTGCCCGTGTGGAGAGATCACCCCACCCCGCTTCGCATTGCGCTTTGCTCCATGCGAAGCGACCCTCCCCCTCCAGGGGAGGGTAAGAAAGCGCGCCCGCCGCCGACACCATCAATTCGTCCCTTCCCGCAGCTTGAACCGCTGGATCTTGCCCGTCGCGGTCTTCGGCAAGGACTCCACAACGTCGATCCAGCGCGGATATTTCCACGGGCCGATCTTCTGCTTGACGTGCTCCTTCAGCATCTCCTGCAGCTCCGTGGTTTTCGCGCCCGGCCGTAGCACGACGAAGGCCTTCGGCTTCAACAGCCCTTCCGGATCGGCCTCGGGTACGACGGCGGCTTCGAGCACGGCCGGATGCGTGATCAGCGCGCTCTCGACCTCGAACGGCGAGACCCAGATGCCGGAGACCTTGAACATGTCGTCGGCGCGGCCGCAGAAGGTGTAGCGGCCGTCCGCGTCGCGGACATATTTGTCGCCGGTGCGGGTCCACGGTCCCTCGAAGGTGCGGCGGCTCTTGTGGCGCTGGTTCCAGTAGCCTTCGCCGGCCGAGGGCGCATCGACCAGCAGCTCGCCGACTTCGCCATCGGCGACATCCTGGCCGGCCTCGTTGACGAGCCGCACCGCATAGCCCGGCACCGGCTTGCCGGAGGAGCCGTACTTGATGTCGCCGGGCGCGTTCGAGAGGAAAATGTGCAGCAGCTCGGTCGAGCCGACGCCGTCGAGGATGTCGACGCCGAAGCGCGATTTCCAGCTGTTGCCGACCGATTCGGGCAGCGCCTCGCCGGCGGAGGTGCAGATGCGCAGCGCCTTGCCGCCGTGCTCGGCCTTCATGGCTTCGTCGTTGAGCATCGCCGCGAACAGCGTCGGCACGCCGTAGAAGATCGACGGATTGTAGCGGTTCATCAGGTCGAACATGCGCGCCGGCGTCGGCCGCTCGCTGTTGAGGATCACGGTCGCACCGACCGACATCGGAAAGGTCAGCGCGTTGCCGAGACCATAGGCGAAGAACAGCTTTGCCGCGGACAGGCAGACGTCGTTCTCGCGGATGCCGAGCACCTGCTTTGCGTAGGTATCGGCGGTCGCCTGCATGTTGGAATGGATGTGGCGCACGCCCTTGGGCATGCCGGTCGAGCCCGACGAATAGAGCCAGAAGGCAGGCTCGTCCGGATGCGTCGCGGCGGTGGTGAACTGGTCGCTCTCGCCCGAGATTTCCTCGGCGAGCTGCTTGTGGCCATTCTGCTTGGCGCCGGACACCACGACATGCTCGAGATCGGGCATGCGGCCGACGACGTCCTTGATGACGGGATAGAGCGCCTCGGACACGAACAACACGCGCGCGCGGCAGTCGGCGAGGATGTAGGCGTATTGATCGGCGGTGAGCAGCGTGTTCAGCGGCACCGGCACGATGCCGGCGCGGATTGCCCCGAGGAACACGATCGGGAAATCGACCGTATCCAGCATGATCATCGCCACGCGCTCCTCGCGGCGGACGCCGAGCCGGCGCAGCATGTTGGCGGCGCGCCTGGTCTGTTGCTGGAGCTCGCCATAGGTGAGCCGCGACACGGTGTCGTCGAAGACGAGCTTGGCTCCCCTGCCCTCCTCGACGTTACGGTCGAGCAGCCAGGTCACCGCGTTATAGGATCCCTCGCTCACGGTCGTCTCCCCAGATTTTAGAATTATAATTCATAGAAAGACACTGTGACAGCTTGCTGTCAATGCCAGCAGGCACTATGTTTCATTAAAACGCGCCGCAGGCGTCCGCCAGAGAAGGTCCGTGATCTCCAGTCCATGACCGACAGTCCCGACGCCGAATCCCGATTTCTCGAACAGCTCGGCCAGCGCGTGCGAACCATGCGCGCACTGCGCGGCATGTCGCGGAAAGTGCTCGCCAAGGTATCAGGAATCTCGGAGCGCTACATCGCGCAGCTCGAGAGCGGCAAGGGCAATGTCTCCATCGTGCTGCTGCGCCGCGTCTCCGACGCCATGGGCGCGCATCTCGAAGATTTGCTGCCGAGCGCCGACCCGACGCCGGACTGGCAGATGTTCCGTGATCTCTTGCGCAAGGCGACGCCCGCGCAGATCGCGCAAGCAAAAGATCTGCTCGCCGGTGGAAGTGCATCGGCGCCGCGGCGCGCGCCGTTCTGCGGCATCGCGCTGATCGGCCTGCGTGGCGCCGGCAAATCCACGCTCGGAAGAATGCTGGCGAAGAAGATCGGCTGGAGCTTTGTGGAGCTCAACAAGGAGGTCGAGCAGCAGAACGGGCTCTCGGTCGCCGAGATCATCGCGCTCTACGGCCAGGAAGGCTTTCGCCGCATGGAGCAGGCGGCGCTGCAGCAGCTGCTCGCGCGCAACGAGCTGATGGTGCTGGCGACTGGCGGCGGCATCGTCTCGGAGCCGCTGACCTTCGACCAGATACTGACCTCGTTCTACACGATCTGGCTCAAGGCGGAGCCGGAAGAACACATGGCACGCGTCCGCCGCCAGGGCGATCTGCGCCCGATGGCGGACGACCGTTCCGCGATGGCGGAGCTGCGCAACATCCTCCTGAGCCGCGAGCCGCTGTATTCGCGCGCGACGGCGGTGGTGGACACGGCGGGGCTGTCTGTCGATGCCGCGGCCGCGCGTCTCATCGATGCGGTGCGCCCGGTGCTGCAGAACGAAGCCCGCAGCTTCGGGCTGCGGAGCGTGGCGCTGTAAGAGCGATCCTCGCGCAACATGCTCCGCTGCGTTGCCTCCCCCCTTGCGGGGGATAGGGAGAGGGGTACCGCGCGGGGACTCCATCCATCGCGCAACGCGCTTCTTCGCGACAATGAACACCGTTTCCTGGGCTACCCCTCTCCCCCGCCCTCCCCCGCAAGGGGGCGATGCGCTTTGCGTCCCTTTTCGTTTCCGAAACAGAGACGATATGAAGAGCCCAGTAGCAAACATCCGGACCCACGATGACCTCCAGCGACGTCACCACCATCTCCATGTTCGAGCGGATCGGCGGCAGTGCCACGATCGACCGTCTCGTCGACCGCTTCTACGACCGCATGGACACGCTGCCGGAGGCGAAGGTCATTCGCGACATGCATGCGGACGATCTCGGGCTGATCCGGGACGTACTGAAGCGCTATCTCTCCGAATGGACCGGCGGCCCGAAGCTCTATACGCCCGAGAAGGGTCATCCACGGCTGCGCCAGCGGCACATCGGGTTTGCCATCGGCGATGCCGAACGCGACGCGTGGCTGCTCTGCATGCGCGGTGCGATGGAGGAGACCATCCCTGACGCTGGCGCGCGACAGGACCTCGACAAGGCGATCTCCGGCCTCGCCGACTGGATGCGCAACCGGCAGTGAACAGCGGTCAGTCGAGGCCGAGCGCGCTGATGTCGACGGCGAGCTTCGCACCGGGAATGCGCGGCACCTGGCCGGTCTTGACCGCGTAGCCGCCGAGCACGATATCCGGACGGCTCGGCACCGGCAGAGCCAGCACGCGCTCGACCAGCGCGGCGACCGCTTCACGCTGCTCCGGCAGAGCGATCGAGACGAACAAGGTCTTGGGTACGCCCGCAGGCGAAAGCTCGGTCAGCGCATCGAAAAGCGTGTCACCATCGACCTGCCGGATCGGCCATCCCTTGTTGTGCAGCCAGAGGCCGAGAATACGAATCCCGACCACATGGGCGTTGCCGGGCGCATTCATCAGGAGATAGCGTCGCTCGCCGGCAGGCCGCTCGGGCTGCGACCACGCCTGCCTCATCCTGGCCTCGACGAGATCGATCACACGCTCGGCGAAAGCCGTGAATTCGTGCTCGCCTTCGACGGTGAGCGTACCGCGCTCCCAGGCGTCGCCGATCTGGTAGAGCATCGGCGCGATCATGCCGACGAGGATATCGACCGGACGGCAATCGGCGGCGATGGCCTGGTCGATCAGCGGCCCTGCCGCATCGAAATCGCTCCTTCGCCCCGCCGAAAACAGCAACTGAAAGGTGTCGCGCAGCGCGACCGCATGGGCATACTCATCGCCGCTGAGCAGATCCGGCCGCTCGCCCGCGCATTTGCGGCACAGGCCGTGCGTGATGCCGTAATCCGCGTGCGGCGGCATCTCGCCGATGAACTGCTGGCAATGGGCACACCATTTCAGCACGCGACCACTCCCCGGTTCCACTCAGCCTAGCGCAATCTCGCCGCCCGCAAAAGCGATAGCGGCTCGACGCAAGCGGTGACGGGGTAGTGCAGCGAGCATGAGCGGCGTGCGACGAACGAAAATTGAATCCGGAATTCCGCCTGCTAGGGTCTCGCCATGACCGACATTCTCCCCGACACGATTCGCCGGCTCTATACCGATCCCGGCGAGTACATCGACAGCGACCATCCGGCCGTGCAGCAATTCGCGAACGGCGCCGTGCGCGCCGATGCGAGCCCGCGCGAGAAGGCGAGCATGCTCTACAAGGCGGTGCGCGACGGCATCCGCTATAATCCTTACGTCAGCATGCGCGTCGCCGAGACGTTCCGCGCCTCGAGCGTGCTCGCGGCGGGGCAAGGCTATTGCGTCGGCAAGGCCTCGCTCTATGCCGCCGCCTGTCGCGTCCACGGCATTCCCGCGCGCGTCGGCTTCGCCGACGTGAAGAACCACCTCACCACCGAAAAGCTCCGCGCGAGCATGGGTACGGACATCTTCACCTGGCATGGCTTTACCGAGGTCCATGTCGACGGCGCCTGGCGCAAGGCGACGCCGACCTTCAACGACACGCTCTGTGCCAAGGTCGGCGTGGCGCCGCTCGATTTCGATGGCCATGCCGACGCGCTGCTGCACCCGTTCGACGGCGAGGGGCGCGCCTACATGCAATATGTCAACGACCGCGGCACCTATCACGACGTGCCGGCAAAATTCCTGATGCGCGAGATGGCGCGCGATTACGCCAACATGCAGGGCGAGGATCTGTCGGGCCGCGACATGGAGCGCGAGGCGGAAGAGCGGTAGAGCGCGGTCGCGGTGCCGTAGCCCGGATGAGCGAAGCGACATCCGGGGCTCCTCGTGAAAACCTTCCCCGGGGATCGCTTCGCTCACCCGGGCTACGAGATCCGATGTCGGGCGAGCGCCTCACGACGTGCCCACCATCAGCCCATCCGATCACTGCACGCGTCAAACACCGAGCGGTCCAGTGCCCCGCCAGCAAATCCCGCCACATAGATCAGCGTCAGGATCGCCGCCGAAATCGCCACCGTCTCCGCGTGCCCAACCGCCCACCGCAACAACCGCTGCAGCAATGTCGGCGGCGGAAACCGGTAGGTCCGCCCCGCCGGCGTGATCAGGTCAAACGACCGAACCAACCGCGAGCGCGCGGGGATCTTGCTGGGCAGCATCCGGAACTCTCCTCTCCAACTCCTCGATCATGCCGCGCGCGATTTCCCGCTCGCCCATGATGACGACATCCGCCCCCAGCCCCTTCAAATGATCGACCTCGGCGTCCGCATGCGCCCGCGCGATGATGCGGATGTCCGGATTGGCCGCGCGCGCCTGCTGCACGATCTGTCCGGCCTCGAATGCCTCGGGAATCGCGATCACGAGGTGCCGCGCCCGCGATGGATTGGTGGCGCCGAGAATTTCGGGCTGCGCAGCATTGCCCATGATGGTCTCGATGCCGCCCTGCTTCAGCTTCGCGAGCGCGCTCTCGCCGACCTCCGCAACCAGGAACGGCAATTGCCGCTGCTTCAGGGCATCGCCGACCAGCGCACCGACGCGGCCATAGCCGATCACGATGGTATGGCCGGTGAGATCGGTGGTGCGTAGCGGCTCGGGCACGGCGGCAGCCGCCTTCGGCGTGTCCCGCCCGGGATCGAGCCGCGGCGCGAGCCAGGTCGCTGCCGCGAACATCAGCGGATTGAGCATGATGGAGAGGATCGCACCGGCCATGATCAGATCGCGGCCCGCGCTGGGCAGCATCTGCGAGGCGACGCCGAGCTCGGCCAGGATGAAGGAGAATTCGCCGATCTGCGACAGGCTCGCCGAGATCGTGAGCGCGGTCGCGACGGGATGCCGGAACAGGACCACGATCAGGAACGCTGCGATCGATTTGCCGAGCATGATGATCGCGAGCGTCGCCAGCAGCGGCCAAGGCTCCCGGACCACGCTCATCGGATCGAACATCATGCCGACCGAGACGAAGAACAGCACAGCGAAAGCATCGCGCAGCGGCAGCGATTCCTGCGCAGCCCGCGCGCTGAGCGGCGATTCCCGCAGCATCATGCCAGCGAAGAAGGCGCCGAGCGCCAGCGAGACGTCGAACAGCTTCGTCGCCCCGAACGCGATGCACAGCGCAATCGCGAGCACGGCGAGGCGGAACAATTCGCGCGAGCCGGTGTGCGCGATATAATGCAGGATCCAGGGAATGACGCGGCGGCCCACCACCAGCATCAGGCCGATGAACACGATGATCTTGACGATCGTCACCATCACCACGCCGGCGAGGCCAAGACCGAGCTGTGCGGCCAGCGGCTCGAAGGTCGGCTTGCCGTCGGCGCCGCCCTGAAGGCTCGCGATCGCCGGGAACAGCACCAGCACGAGCACCATCGCGAGGTCCTCGACGATCAACCAGCCGACGGCGATGCGGCCGCGATCGGTCTCCATCAGCCGCCGCTCCTGCAGCGCGCGCAGCAGGACAACGGTGCTCGCGACCGACAGAGCGAGGCCGAATACGAGCCCGGCGCCGGCACCCCAGCCCATCACATGCGCAAGACCGAGGCCCATCAGGGTCGCGACCGCGATCTGCACGACGGCGCCGGGAACGGCGATGTTGCGGACGCTGAGCAGATCCTGCAGCGAGAAGTGCAGGCCGACGCCGAACATCAGCAGGATAATGCCGAGCTCCGACAACTCCGTGGCGAGCGCCTGGTCGGCGACGAAACCCGGCGTGAACGGACCGACCGCGACGCCGGCGAGCAGATATCCGACCAGCGGCGGAATACGGAACCGCTGCGCGATTGTTCCAAGTACGAAAGCTAGTCCAAGTCCAACGACGATGGTGGCGATGAGAGGTGTGTCATGCGGCATTTTTTCCTTTTGACACAGCATGCACAGCCATGCACCGCGACCTGTGCGCGCGGGTCAAAGCGCGACGCCTTGCCGCGATCGCGCGATCAGACCGACCAGTAGTTTGCGTGTGCGTACGGCCGCGAACGATCGCCCCAGTCGAATTCGTCGCCGTCGAACTCGCAGGGTCCGCCGGCGAGCTCGTCCAGCGTCGCCTCGACACAGAAGGCCTGTCGCGCGGGATCGTATTTCAGTGCGCTCCACTGCATGGGATAATGGTGGCGCGTGCCGAGCAGCCCGCCGGTCTTGATCACGGCATAGGCGACCGTGCCGGTCACCTTGTCAAGCATCAGCCGCTCGATCGTGCCGAGCTTGCTGCCATCGCGCCCGTAGACACCGACATGCTCCACGCGATCACTGGGAACCATGGTGTGTTGCATGGCATCCTCCCTGGGTTCTTGCGTGGGGGAAATTATAGCGCAACGCGACGGGTTGGCGTAGCGCCTTTGCGACGGTCAGATCACCTGGCAGGCGTGGGTGTGAAATATGAAGAAGCGTCCCGGTCCGACCGCAAGCGGCGCGTTCTCGCGCCACCAGGCCGCGGCCTGCTGGTTTGAACGACCGAGCAGATCGACCGCGAACGACGCTTCGACCACGTAACCTTCGATGATCTCGGCTCGCCCAAGCAGTACGGCGAGCCAATGCATCCACCAATAGCGCGGCTGTGAAAGCACGCCGAAGCCGTGGAATCGTCGAGCTTCCGGATAGCGGGTCACGGGCAATTCCAGGCCGATCCATTTTTCGCGAACCCAGTACGGTGCTTCACCGGGCGGAACAGCGACAATCCGGATTGTTATGATGGGCTGGGTCACGGCCTCCCCCGGGAACATCGACACGCTAGTTTGTGGCCACCAGAGATCATCGCGTTCAATACAAGGCTCGGCGCTTTTTGCAGGACCAGCTCACAACAATTGCGACCGCACCGATTCCGCGCCTTCGCGCAGCAGCGGCAGGAAACGGTCGATCAGCTCCTGCGCCGGCACGCGATCGACATGCGCGCCCATGTTGATGGCGGCGACGATCACATTGTCGTAGCGGCGCACTGGAACCGAGATCGAGCGGAAATGCGGCTCGGCCTCGCGGTCCACCAGCGAATAGCCCTGCGCACGGTCATGGGCGATGCGCGCGAGCAGTGCCTTGGCCTCGGTGGCCGTCTGCGGCGTCAACGCCTCGCGCTTCATGACTTTGAGACGCGTTGCGAGTTCGGCGTCGTCGAGCTGGCCGAGCATGGCGCGGCCGACCGAGGTGCAGAAGGCCGGCAGGCGGTAGCCGATCTCCAGCCCACCCGAGAACATGCGCGCCGGACTGCTGCGCGCGACGAACACCACGTCGTCGCCGTCGAGCACCGCGAGGGAGGAGATTTCGTTCGCCGCCGTCGCGACGCGATCAAGCACCGGCTGCAGCACCGCGACGAGCTGGCTGGATCGCAGATACGACGCCGCCAGCGTCAGCACATGCGGCGTCAAGGAGAACAGTTTTCCATCGCCGCTGACGAAGCCGCCACGCTGGAGCGTGAACAGCATGCGCCGCGTGGTGGCACGCGGCAGATCGGCGGCGCGGGCCAGATCGCTCAGCGTCATCGGGCCCGTATTCGTGCCAAAGCACTGCAGCAGCCGCAGGCCGCGATCGAGGGCTTCGACGAAATCCGTCGCCCGCTCGTCGGTCTCACTCCGCTTCAGCTTGGGCATGGTCAGGACAATCCCTGCAAAATAGTGCTTGCTGCCTGTTCAAGGCATGTCATAATTCGCCCATTCGTTCAATAGGCGAACAAATCGGCCTCCAGAAAAATAGGACGCGACCGCCATGATGAGCCAGGAGCAGAACGACCTGATCACCCGCACCGGGCCTAGGGATCCCTGCGGCAAGCTGATGCGGAGCTACTGGCAGCCGGCGGCGCTGGTGGATGAGCTGGAGGGCGCGCGGCCGATCCGCCCAGTCAGGCTGCTCGGCGAAAACCTGGTGCTGTTTCGCGACGAGACCGGACGCTACGGCCTGATCGACCGCCACTGCGCGCACCGCGGCGCCGACCTCGCCTTCGGGCGGCTGGAGCATGGCGGCCTGCGCTGCGCCTTCCATGGCTGGCTGTTCGACGCCACCGGCCAGTGCATCGAGACCCCGGCCGAGCCGAAGGATTCCAAGCTCTGCCAGAACATCCGCCAGCGCTCCTATCCCGTGGTGGAGAAGAGCGGCATCCTCTGGGCCTATCTCGGCGAAGGCGCCCCGCCCGCCTTCCCGGAGCTCGACTGCTTCGTCGCGCCCGGCACGCACACCTTCGCGTTCAAGGGCCACATGGCCTGCAACTGGCTGCAGGCGCTGGAGGTCGGCATCGATCCCGCCCACGCCTCCTATCTGCACCGCTTCTTCGAAGACGAGGACACCTCCACCGCCTACGGCAAGCAGTTCCGCGGCGCCTCGGCCGGCAGCGATCTGCCGATGACGAAGATCCTGCGCGAATACGACCGCCCGATCATCAATGTCGAACACACCGAGTACGGCCTTCGCCTGATCGCCCTGCGCGAGATCGACGAGGAGCGCACCCATGTGCGCGTCACCAACCAGCTCTTCCCGCACGGCTTCGTCATCCCCATGAGCACGGAGATGACGATCACGCAGTGGCACGTGCCCGTCGATGACGAGAATTGCTACTGGTTCGCGATCTTCACCAGCTATTCGAACCCGGTCGACAAGCAGAAGATGCGCGAGCAGCGGCTCGAGCTCTACGAGCTGCCCGACTACAAGTCGCGCAAGAACCGCAGCAACGACTACGGCTTCGATCCGCACGAGCAGCAGACCGCGACCTATACCGGCATGGGCACCGACATCAACGTCCACGACCAGTGGGCGGTGGAGTCGATGGGTGCGATCCAGGACCGCACCAAGGAGCATCTCGGCTCGAGCGACAAGGCGATCGTGCAGTATCGCCGCCTGCTGCGGGCCGAGATCGAGAAGGTCGGCGGCGGCGAGAAGCCGATGCTGTTTCTGGACGAGGCCACCGCACGCAGCATCCAGGGACCGGCGACCATGGACGGGATCGGCCCGACGCGGGGCTGGGAGACCTACTGGATGGAGGTCGACGTCAAGCGCCGCCGCGGCGCATCGTGGACCGCGCCGGTGCCGAAGGAGATCGCGGACAACGTGCATCGTCTGACGGCGGCGGAGTGACATCTAGCCTCGTCATTGCGAGCGAAGCGACGCAATCCAGTCTGTCACCGCGGATGCATTTCTGGATTGCTTCGTCGCAAGGGCTCCTCGCAATGACGGAGAATAGGGCGCATGCTTCGCGCCTCACGACTGGAGGAGTAGCAAAGTGACTTTCGTCGCGCGTCATGCGTTGTGGTCGGATGAGCAGAAGGACGCAGCGGCGCGCATGCGCCGCATCGTCGAGGACAAGAACCTCGAGGTCATCCGCCTCGCCTTCCCCGACCAGCACGGCATTCTGCGCGGCAAGACCATCATCGCCACCGAAGCGATCGCCTCGCTGGAGAGCGGTTGCTCCATCACTACGACCATGCTCGCCAAGGACACCTCGCACCGCACGGTATTTCCGGTGTTCACCGCGGGTGGCGGCTTCGGCATGAAGGAGATGGAGGGCGCGGCCGACGTGCTGATGGTCGCCGATCCCACCACCTTTCGCGTGCTGCCGTGGGCGCCGGCGACGGGCTGGGTGCTCTGCGATCTCTACTTTGGCGATGGCCGTCCCGTGCCGTTCGCAACGCGCGGGCTCTACAAGCGCGTGCTCGACGAGCTCGGCGCACGCGGCCACGACTTCGTCGCGGGCCTCGAGGTCGAATTCCACATCTTCAGGCTCGACGATCCGCATATGCGCCCCGAGGACGCCGGGCAGCCGGGCACGCCGCCGTCGGTGAGCCTGCTCAGCCACGGCTATCAATACCTCACCGAGCAGCGCTTCGATCAGATGGAGCCGGTGCTGGAGATTTTGCGGCGTGACATCGTCGCGCTCGGACTGCCGCTGCGCTCGGTCGAGGTCGAGTTCGGGCCGAGCCAGTGCGAATTCACCTTCGCACCGAAGAAGGGCCTCGAGCCCGCCGACAACATGGTGCTGTTCCGCAGCGCCGTGAAGCAGATCGCGCGCCGCCACGGCTACCACGCCACCTTCATGTGCCGGCCGAAACTGCCGAACGTGTTCGCGAGCGGCTGGCATCTGCACCAGTCGGTCGTCTCGCGCGCGAGCGGTGAGAACCAGTTCATGGCGAAAGACGGCACCGAGCCCCTCAGTCCGTTCGGCAAGTCCTACCTTGCCGGCCTGCTCGACCACGCCCGCGCATCGGCGGTGTTCACCACGCCCACCATCAACGGCTACAAGCGCTACCGCTCCTATTCGCTGGCGCCGGACCGCGCGATCTGGGGGCGCGACAATCGCGGCGTGATGATCCGCGTGCTCGGCGGCGCCAACGATGCCGCCACGCGCCTGGAGAACCGCATCGGCGAGCCCGCCGCCAATCCCTATCTCTACATGGCCTCGCAGATTCTCTCAGGCCTCGACGGCGTCGACCGCAAGCTCGATCCCGGCCCGTCGGCCGACACGCCCTACGAGACCAAGGCGCCCCTGCTGCCGAAATCGCTGCGCGATGCCGTCAGCGCGCTGAAGGACGACCCGTTCTTCCGCGAGAAGTTCGGGCCCGAGTTCGTCGACTACTACACCCACATCAAGAACGCCGAGATCGACCGCTTCCTGGCGGAGGTGACGGACTGGGAACATCGCGAATATTTCGAGATGTTCTGATCCGGTAGTCAGCTCCCGTCATTCTGCACGAGGCAGCGGTGTGAAGCTGGGCACGCCTCCGGCCGCAAGGGCGAACGCGTTGACCGCCGGGCCGGCCGCCATGCGGGTCCCCGGCTCACCTTGCGGCTGGCGGAAGCCGGCTTGCGTCACGCCCGCGCGCAGCGCTGGATTGGCCCGATTCGTAGCGACGAGCCGGCCGCCACTTCGTGCGTAAACGCGTCGCAATCCGGCATCACGCTGGTTGCCGCCGCGCGCGATCAACTGCTCGTCGGCATCGGGACGATAGATGACGCCGCAGCCGCCGACCAACGTAACCGGCGCGCGGTACCCGAGCGAATTGCCTTCGTTGTAGGTGAGGTCCGTAAGGTTGGTCGCAAGCAGCTCGATTCCATGCAGCCCGATCGCCGAGCCTCGTGCAGCCTTGACCTCGACCGTTCGCACCTGCGGATTGCAGCGCGACCTCGCCTGCGGATATTCTTGAACGGCCGCGCGAGCATATGACAGGACCTCGCCGGTCTCATAGACGCGGTCGATGACGAGCCCCTGAACGTTTTCGGTCAGAAGCGTCTTGTTGACGAGGTGCGCGCCGGTCACCGGGGACGGATCGAACGCGAGCACCTTGGCGATCCGCGGACCGCCGGACCTGGTCGCAAGCGCGACGAACTGCGCGAGGCCGGCACCGAGCGAGTGCCCCGTCGAAACAATCTGCGGCTTCCTCGCAGCCCGCCTGTAGCAGTCCAGATTCTGGATCTGCTTCATGATCGTGTCCACGTTGCGCTGGAGCTGCTTGTAATAATCGTCGTAGGGCGAACCGAACCGGCTGAGGTTGGAGTACCAGTCGCCCCCGGAAAGCCCGACGGTGCCGCGGAATGCAATGCTGACCTCGCTGCAGGAGCTGCGCGCAGCCGCACGCGTCCGAGCCCATACCTGGTATGTCGGGCCGCTGCCAAAATCCCATCCGCGCCTGGCGTAGGCTGCCTTGCAGGCTTCGTCAGCCGGATCGAGGCAAGTGAGGTAAGAATCGCTGCCGAACTGATAGCGCCACGGCTTGAAGATCTTCCGCGCGTATCCTCTGAGGTCTTCCTGCGAGGCGGGAATTGCATTTTGTACTGCGTAATCGACTTCCTCGCCGAGGCCGGCATCACGCATCGTGTTCAGTGTGCCGACCGGCTTGTAGGCCGTGGACGACTGGATGGCATAAGGCAGGTAATAGTCCGCATATCTGTAGGTATAGGCTGCCAGGATGTCGGGATCGTTGGACTGAGCCGCGGCGGTCTGGACCGACGAAAGCCAGATAGCGGCACCCGCGCTGGCAAGAATGACCCGAAATGCTGCGAAACGAAACCGCATGGCAACGTCTCCAAATATATAAACGACAATCTATGGATGCATGAGACCATAGCCGCCCTTTTTTGGCAATATCGCGTGACGAGGCAGGTCGGGAGAATCAGCCCAGGGACCGGAGAGCCTGCCTCCTCGCACGCAGATCGGTGACGACCGCGACGATCGCATAGACGACGAATATCCCGATCGCGATCGGGGCGCCCTCGAGAATCCTCCAGCCCAGGCCGACCACCTGGTGCGCCACGCCGCCGACATCGCCGCCATAGACGATGCAGTCACCCACGCCTCCCTCGTTGGGTGAGCATTTGGGATTGACGAGATGGCTGATCGAAAGCATCGGGCCGAAATAGGGGACAAATGCGCAGACGAGACTGACCGCAAACGCCAGCAGCAATCGGGACCATAGCCGGGACCACCCCTGCGTGATCAGCCAGCAGCAAGCCGCGAGCCACAACACGGCGAGGCCGTCACCAAAACGAGAGCCGACCACGAAACCGGCATCCAGCGCATGTCGGATGATCTCCGCGGCGGACGAGCCGATGGAGCAGCCAGTATCGCTGCCCGGCCGGCATCCCCACAATCCGGCGAAGAGAGAGGTGAGCAGTATCACCAATTCCGGGAGGAAAGGCAGGACGACGAGCAGCACCAAGCCGGCTCTCCAGCGCAGACGATGAGAATTCCCGTCAGGTTGCGATGTCATGCTGGCGCGGTGACATTTTCCCAAATGATCTTCCGCGAAGACCCCCGGCCCTTACTACCTCTGATATTGGTTGATCGCAACGGACATCGTCTGGTTCACTCTACGGCCGTCGCCCCGCAGCCCGCCCTCACACCCCTGTGAGACGACTTCGTCCCGCCTGTTCCGACGACACGCCGCCTCCGTCCGACGAAGCCATTTTCGTCGCCCGGCGAAAACCGCTGGAAAGACGACGGGGCTAGACTCGCCGCGTGATCAACAACGGAGTTCGGTCATGTGGGGTCTGGTTAGCCTGATCTATCGCCTGTCCTGCCGGGCCACCCTGATCGAGATCGGCCTTCACCGCCTCGCGCGCTAGCCGAAGGTAGCCCGCGCGAATTGGGTAAGAGGGTTTGACCAGACGATGGAGTTTGCCATGCGCAAGCTGATCCTGATCGCAGCGATCGCGCTGCTCGCAACAGAGGCCTATGCCGGTGGTTCGCGCAGCCTGAGCCTGGCCGCCAGCAGTGCGAGCCAGCAGGCGGAGCAGCCGGCTACGACAGCACCTGTCCCGCCGCAAGCGACCCAGGCCCCGGCGGCACCGCAGGCGCCGAATGTACAGACGGCAACGACCGCTCCGACGTCGACAGCCACAACGGCGACGCCCGCGCCCGCAACCGCAGCAGCCCCGACCGCCGCAGCGCCGGCTTCGCCAACGGCCGCGCCGGTGACGACGAGCACGACTGAAACGACCAAAGCCAAGCGCCGCCAGCCGTCCACCGAGGCCCGCGTGATCCGCGAGCTGCATCGGCACGGGATTTATTGGTGAGACCCGTGTCGTCCAGGCGAAAGCCAGGACGACACCGGAGTGGAGGCGCCGGGAGTACCTACCTCACACCTCTCTGTCCGGACCGCTAAATCCCGAGATATTTGTGCTGCAGATCCGGCTCGGCCATGAGCTCGTTGGAGGTGCCGCTCCATACCGTCTTGCCGCGCTCGATGATGTAATGGCGGTCGCAGATGCGGGCGAGATGGTCGACGTTCTTGTCGACGACGAGAATCGACTGGCCGCGGCTCTTGAGCAGCGACAGGCAGTTCCAGATCTCTTCGCGGATCAGCGGCGCGAGGCCCTCGGTCGCTTCATCCAGGATCAGCAGCTTTGGATTGGTCATCAGCGCGCGGCCGATCGCAAGCATCTGCTGCTCGCCGCCGGAGAGCTGGTTGCCCATGTTGGCCGCTCGCTCGGCAAGCCGCGGAAACAGGGAATAGATCGCGGCCAGTGTCCAGGGATTGTTGCTGCCGAAGCGGTCGGCCGCGGCCGCAACCAGGTTCTCGCGCACCGTGAGGTTCGGGAATATCTGACGTCCCTCGGGGACGAGGCCGACGCCGAGTTTTGCAATCTTGTAGGACGGCAACTGCCGAACTTCGCTGCCCGCAAAACGGATCGTGCCCGCGCGCGCCGGTGTCAGCCCCATGATGGAGCGGATGGTGGTGGTCTTGCCCATGCCGTTGCGGCCCATCAGCGAGACCATCTCGCCCGGGCTGATCGACAGCGACAGGCCGAACAGCACCTGGGAGAGCCCGTAGCAGGTCTCGATGCCGTCGACCTCGAGCAGCGTGTCAGCCATGATGCGTCACCACATGCTGATCGCCGAGATAGGCGCGCTTGACCTCGTCATTGGCGCGGATCGCGGCCGGATCGCCCGACGCAATGACGCGGCCATAGACCAGCACCGAGATGCGGTCGGCGAGTGCGAACACCGCGGGCATGTCGTGCTCGACCAGCACGATCGAAACCTCTTTGCGCAGCTCCTGCAGCAGCTTCACCATGCCCTGGGATTCGGTGACGCCGAGACCGGCCATCGGCTCGTCGAGCAGCAGCAATTTCGGCTTGCTGGCGAGTGCGACCGCAAGCTCGATCTGGCGCCGCTCGCCATGGCTGAGCTTCGACACCGGCACATCGGCGCGATGGGCGAGACCGACGCGGTCGAGCGCGGCGTGGGCGGCATCGCGCAGCCCCCGTTCCTTGCGCGCGTTGGCGAAGAAGCGGAACGAGGTGCCGGCATGCGCCTGCGCCGCCAGCGCGACATTGTCGGCGGCGGTGAAGTCGAGCAGCAGCGAGGTGATCTGGAACGAGCGGGCGAGGCCCAGCGCGCAGCGGCGGTAGGCCGGCAGGTATGTGATGTCGCGTCCCGCCAGCGAGACGCTGCCGGAATGCGGCTCGAGATGGCCGGTGAGCTGGCTGATCAGCGTGGTCTTGCCGGCGCCGTTCGGGCCGATGATGGCGTGCAGCTCGCCGCTGGCGACGTCGAGCGAGACGTTGTCGGTCGCGACGATGCCGCCGAAGCGGCGCACCAGCTTTTCGACGCGGAGCAAGGGTTCAGCCACGGCCAGCCCTCCCGAGCACGCCCATGATGCCGCCGCGTCCGAACAGCACGATCAGCAGCAGCAGCGGGCCCATGATCAGCGCCCAGTATTCGGTGATCTGCGACAGGAATTCCTCCAGCAGCAGGAACACCACCGCGCCCATGACGGGGCCGACCAGCGTGCCCATCCCGCCCAGGATCACCATCACCATGAGGTCGCCGGAGCGGGTCCAGTACATCACGGCGGGGCTGACGAAATCGGTGTTGTTGGCGAGCAGCGCGCCGGCGAGGCCGCACATGGTGCCCGAGATGACGAAGCAGACCAGCTGGTAGCGCTTGGCGGGGAAGCCGATCGCCTGCATGCGCTGCTCGTTGGAACGCAGGCCCTGTACGACGAGGCCGAAGCGCGAATTGACGATGCGCCAGATCAGGAGCATGACGCCGAACAGGCAGGCAAGGCAGAGATAATAGAACTGCGTGCGGTTCGACAGGTTGATCAGCCCGGAGAAGTCGCTGCGCTTGTAGACGGTGAGGCCGTCATCGCCGCCGTAGCGTGCCAGGCCCGAGGCGACGTAATAGGCCATCTGCGCGAAGGCCAGCGTGATCATGATGAAATAGACGCCGCGGGTGCGCAAGGAGAGCGCGCCGATCACGAGCGCATAGATCGCGGAGGCCGCGAGCGCGACCGGAAACTGGATCCAGCCGGAGCCGACGCCTTCCTGCGCCAGCATGCCGACGGCGTAGCCGCCGATGCCGAGATAGGCGGCGTGGCCAAAGCTCATCATGCCGCCGAAGCCCATGATGAGGTTGAGGCTCGCCGCCGCCAGCGCCAGGATGACGATGCGGGTGAACAGCGTCAGGATGAAGACGTTGCCGGACAGCTGCGAATAGAGCGGCAGCAGCACGAGGCCCGCCAGCATCAGGGCCGTGACGGCCTTGCTCACCGTGAAAGCCTTCATCGACGGTTGGCCGGAAACAGCCCCTCCGGCCGCACCACCAGCACGATCGCCATCAGGAGGTAGATCAGCATGGAGGACAGCGCGGGCGCGGCGGTGGAGGCCGCGGCGCCGCTCAGCACCTGCCGCAGCAGGTTCGGCAGAAAGGCGCGGCCGAGCGTGTCGATCATGCCGACGAAGATCGCAGCGAGGAACGCGCCGCGGATCGAGCCGATGCCGCCGATCACGATGATGACGAAGGCGAGGATGAGGATGTTCTCGCCCATGCCGATCTGCACGGTGAGGATCGGCGCCTGCATCAGGCCGGCAAGGCCGGCGAGCGCGGCCCCCAGGCCGAACACCAGCGTGTAGAGCAGCTTGATGTTGATGCCGAGCGCCCCGATCATCTCGCGGTTGGAGGCGCCGGCGCGGATCAGCATGCCGATGCGCGTGCGCATCACGCCGAGATAGAGCAGCAGCGCAACCAGCAGCGCCACCGCGATGATGGCGAGGCGATAGGCGGGATAGTGAATGCCGGGCAGGATCGGCACCGGCACCGTGAGCCAGGCCGGCAGCGGCAGCGCAAGGCCCGCCGGACCCCAGATCAGCCGCACGGCTTCGTTGAAGAACAGGATCAGGCCGAACGTCGCGAGCACATGGTCGAGATGGTCGCGGCCGTAGAGATGTCTGAGTGCCGACATTTCGAGCACGATGCCGAGCACCAGCGTGGCGCCCAGCGCCATCAGCGCGCCGAGCAGGAAGCTGCCGGTCCAGGCCGCGAAGGTCGCGGCGAAATAGGCGCCCATCATGTAGAGCGAGCCGTGCGCGAGGTTGACGAGATCCATGATCCCGAACACCAGCGTGAGGCCGGCGGCGAGCAGGAACAGCAGCAGACCGAACTGCAATCCGTTCAAGAATTGTTCGACGACGAGCAGCATCAAGTCTCTTTCAGGCGCATACGGACGCGCGCCGATGTTCGAACACAGTCGCCATCAGTGAAAGAGCTCCCCCTGCCTCATCAAGGCGGAAAAATGGGTAATGGCAGTATCGTTCCGAGGCAAGAGCGATTCGACACCAAACATGCACTTTGTTGCATGCCGGTGCATGCGATCGATCCCGGCCTTGCAAGAAGGTTGCCGCGCAGCATGGGTCAACCTGCCGCAGGTCGATCGTCATGCCCGGGCTCGTCCCGGGCATCCACGTTCTTCGTGCCGCACCGTTAGACGTGGATGGCCGGGACAAGCCCGGCCATGACGCCGCGGAGGCTCCAGCGCCACCTCCAGGTCGCAAACGATCACCCTCCCCGCGGGTCAGCCGAGGGGAGGGTGTGAAGGTCGTCAGGAATGAAGAGATGATGCGTCTAGTGCGACGTCATCTGCTGGGGAAGTTCGTCCGGCTCGGCGAGCACGCTGTTGGCCGTCGAGGCCTCCAGTGCCGCCATCCGGAACAGATAGGCGAGCGTCGTCAGTCCCGAGTCGTCCGCCATCTGTGCGAGCTCGAGCGCCATGTCGGACATGTAGCCGAGATTCTCGTCCTTGATTTGCGCCATGATCTGGCTGTCCCGCATCATGTTCGACATCTCAGGCGCTCTTTCGTTGCGCGGCAGCAAGACCGCAGAGGTTGGCACGGGCGACGGCGTCCAGACGCGGGCCGTCCTGTTGCACGACGGAAGCCATGCCGATGCGATTATGCAGGACATCGAGCGTCTCCCGGCGAATGTCGATGGTGGCCGCCATGGTCCACGCGTTCTCCACCAGCGCCGGCAGGCCGAGCGGCGTCACGACGAAGCCGGCTTCGTGGAAGCGCGGCAGCCACCAGGTTTCCATGATCGCGCTGACCTGCGCGATTCCCTGATTGAGGCAGAACTCCTGCACCGCCGCCATCAGTTGCAGGTTGAGCGTGCCATCGCGGCGGTCGCGAACGACGAAGTAGCGCGACCACTCCCAGACCAGGGGATCAGCGGGGCAGCCGCGAACCGCTGCGAGATGGGGAAACACCTCGCTCATCATTGAAGGCTTGGTGGTCGGGTAGAGACGGTGACCGCCCACGACGCGCCGGCCCTCCAGCGCGAGCAGATAGACGGTGTCCTCGTCGTCATAGGAATCGATCTCGCGGCCATCCGGCCGGCGCAGCGTCTCCCAGCGCCGTTCCTCGACGAAGATGTCGTGGCGCAGCCTGAAATGTTGTTCGAGCACGTCCTCGTAAAGGTGGCGATTGACCGCGGAAATTGCGTGAATCATGAAAACCCCCATTCAGCCTCAATGGGGGAAAAGAATCTGCCAAAAGAGGCAGGTTCGATATTGGGAAATTTCCCAGTACGGCGCTTACGGATTGATGATCTTGTTCCGTATAGCCAGCGCAACCGCATGCGTGCGGTTGACGGCGCCGAGCTTGCGCGCGGCGGTTGCAAGATGCTCTTCGGCAGTGCGCTGCGTGATGTGCAGGATCTCGCCGATCTCCCAGGCCGACTTGCCCTGCGAGGCCCACGAGATCACCTCGCGCTCGCGCGGGGTGAGACGCGTCGACGGAAACGGCGTCGGCTGGAGCAGGCGGCGGATGTGGTCGAAGCCGTACATCGCCATCAGGTGCAACGCGGGCTTGCTGCGGGGATTGAGATCGAGATGGACGCCGCCGAGCGACACCGCAGCTTCATAACCGGTGAGCCCGTGGATCGGCACGATGAAGCCGCGCGACATGCGAAAATCGCCGGCGCGGTTCATCACCTCGGCCGCATCGGGCTCGAGTTCGGCATCATAGGGGGCTTCCGACCACTCGAACGGGTTGACCGATTGCCGGCACAGCCGCACCACCGGATCGACGCGGTCGTAATTCTTCTCGGTGTAGAGGCTGAACCAGCCCGCAGGCCAGCGTTTGGCGAGCACCATCTGCGCGAAGCGCTGATCGGGATTGGGCAGCCCCGTCACGATGATGGTTTCGAAGCCGAAGCGACCGAAGGCCGTTTCGAGCGCGTTCATTGCGTCCGGGACCTTGCGATAAGTCCCCAGGCTTTCGATGAAGTCGAGCGCCTCCCGGCCATAGTCTACGGCGGACATCGGTGCGTTTCCTGACCCACGCCGTCCGCTATAGCACGTATTTGGGCACTGCCTCAATTCGCTGGTCCCGTAGTTTACCGGTAACCACCTGCTCCGAAGCCTCAATCTACTTGTGGAAGAAGTGACGTCAAGTTACACCTGTGACGTACGAAGCGGGAAAACCACGATGGACGACGAGAACATCGCCCTCAACAGCGTGCTCGGCCTGGAATTGAACCGCGTGTTTTTCGCTGTCCGCGAAACGGCAAACAAGCAGAAGATCATCGAGTTCGCGCGCGAGGTGCTGCAGAGCGAGCGCGCGAAGGTCGCGGACAGCGTCTCGCCCGAGGGCCCGGCCAGCTAGGGCGCAATTGCTGCAAAGCCCGCGCCGAAGACGCGGGCCCTTTCAGGTGGCGTTGAACATTTGCGTGCGTCCGCCGATTGATCGCTCGTGCAAACCTACCCATTCGCGCCCCAGAGGTCGGCAACTTCGAAACCTACCCTGACGATCGATTGCTGAGATCGATGAGGGCCCGCCGGCCGACCGACGTCAATTCGTCCAGGGCCGTCGTGCCGGCGCGAGCCGCCTCGACCAACCGGACGGCAATGAGCTTCCGGCTCTCGTGATTACCCCCATGTCTGACATGACTGAATGCGGCGTCCAAGGCCGCATCCAGCACGGTCTGCACGCGACCTTCGAACTCACTCATCTGCTCCTCCCCGTTGAGCCACTCTTGGAGCCAGGCGGCGAGGCTGTATGTGCACAAGTGAACGCAGCGAGGTCGGCATCGCTGATAATCACGATCAACTTCCGGAGATTCACCGATCGCGCTCGCTGCGCGCTCGGGCTGCGGTTGGTGTGGAGTGCAGATCAAAAAAATGAAGAAGGCTGCAACGTGCCATCGCATCGTTGGTTCCGAGCGAAGAGCAGGCATGCTTGCAGAGAGCGGACTAGGCATTCTGACGATGTTTGCTTTAAAAAATTGCGCTGGAACCAGGATCGCGCATGACTGAAGGTATCACGAAATCTCCGACCGGCATCGAAGGCTTTGACGAGCTGACACTGGGAGGCCTTCCCACCGGGCGCCCGACGCTGGTCTGCGGTTCGGCCGGCTGCGGCAAAACGCTTTTCGCGTCGACATTCCTCTTCAACGGAGCCAGGCTCTACGACGAGCCCGGGGTCTTTGTGACCTTCGAGGAACGCCCCATCGATATCGTCGCCAACGTGGAGTCGCTCGGCTTCGATCTTCAAGGGCTCATCGATCAGTCCAGGATCCACATCGAGCACATCGCAATCGATCCGTCGGAAGTCGCCGAGATCGGCGATTACGACCTCGAAGCGCTGTTCCTGCGGCTCGAGTTCGCCGTCGATCAGATCGGCGCCAAGCGCATCGTGCTCGACACGATCGAAAGCCTGTTCTCGGCGTTCTCCAACCCTGCGATCCTGAGGGCCGAGATCCGGCGCCTGTTCGACTGGCTCAAGCAGAAGGGCCTGACGGCCGTCATCACCGGCGAGCGTGGCGACGGCACCCTGACACGGCAGGGACTCGAGGAATACGTGTCCGACTGCGTCATCCTGCTCGATCACCGGGTCGACAACCAGATCTCGACGCGGCGGCTGCGCATCGTCAAATACCGCGGCACCGCGCACGGCACCAACGAATATCCGTTCCTGATCGACGAGGACGGCTTTTCCGTTCTGCCGGTCTCCTCGCTCGGCCTCGGCCACAAGGTGTTCGACGAGCGCATCTCGACCGGCGTGCCCGACCTCGACGCCATGCTGACCGGCGGCGGCTTCCACCGGGGCAGCAGCATCCTGCTCACGGGCGTCGCCGGTTCAGGCAAAAGCTCGCTCGCCTGCATGATGGCGGACGCCGCCTGCAAGCGCGGCGAGCGCGCGCTTTATCTCTCCTTCGAGGAGTCCGAGGCGCAAACCGTGCGCAACATGAGGTCGATCGGCACCGATCTCGCGAAATGGCTGAAGAACGGCCAGATGCGCTATATCGCGGCGCGGCCGACCTTCTACTCGCTCGAGATGCACCTTGCGATCATGTTGCGCGAGATCGGCAAGTTCAAGCCGCAGCTCGTCGTGCTCGATCCGATCTCTGCGTTCACGGGCGCTGCCGACATGACCGAGGTGCAGGCGATGCTGCTGCGCATCGTCGATTACCTCAAGTCCAACGGCATCACGGCCATTTTCACCCACCTCGCCCATATCCAGCAGGCCGAGACCGACGCCGGCCTGTCGTCGCTGATGGACGGCTGGGTCCTCCTGCTCAATCGCGAGGTCAATGGCGAATTCAATCGCGAGCTCTATCTGCTCAAGGCACGCGGCATCGCTCATTCCAATCAGGTTCGCGAGTTCATCATGTCGAGCGACGGCATCCAGCTCCTGGAGCCCTATCTCGGCGATGCCGGCGCGTTGACGGGCTCGGCCAGGCGTGCCGAAGAAGCCCGGGCACGCCGTGCCGAGGTCGATCGCCTCGCCGAGGTCTCGCGTGTGCAGGACCAGGTCACCCAGCGGCGACGCCGCGCCCTTGCGCAGATCGAGGCGCTCCGGGCCGACATCGACGGCGACGAGGCCGAGCTCAAGCGGCTCGTCAAGGCCGAGGAAGTCTATCTCAAACAAAGCCGGGACGACGCCAGCGCGATGGCGCTCGGACGGGGCATGAACGACTCGCCCGGCAAGACCAGACAGGATTGAGGTTATGTCCCAAGCAAGCAGAGAGCCCGTAAAGCTCGTCCTCTACGTCGCCGGCGAGACGCCGAAATCGCTCGCCGCGATCCGCAACCTGGAAAAGATCTGCTCCGAGCACCTGGCCGGCAAGTACAAGGTCGAGGTGGTCGACCTCAAGAAGCAGCCGCAGCTGGCCCGCGAGCACGGCATCGTCGCGATCCCGACGCTGGTGAAGGAGCTCCCGGTCCCGATCCGCAAGATCATCGGGGACCTTTCCGACACTCAGAAGGTTCTAGTACATCTGTCGGTTGAGGAATGATGACGGTGGTATCGCTCGTATCCGCGTTGACCCGGGACGAACTCGAAGCTCGGCTTTACGAGGCCGAGGAGACGCTCCGGGCGATCCGCGAAGGCGAGATCGATGCCGTGGTCATCAAGGGCGGCGCCACCGAGCAGGTCTTCACACTCGAAGGCGGCAGCCAGTCCTACCGCACCTTCATGGAGGCGATGGACATTGGCGCCGCCGCCTTCGACGCCGACGGTCAGCTGCTCTACGCCAACCAGGCGCTTTGCACGTTGCTGGACCGGCCAGCCGGCGCACTCTCCGGCCACGCGCTGCTCGGCCTGCTCGATGCGGTGAACCAGACCACGTTCCGCCGCCTGCTGACCCAGGCCCTGCAGGATCGCCAATCCGCCGAGATCCACGTCCGTATCGACGAAGACGATCGCAGCTTCCTGCTCACGGGGGCGCCGATCGATTTCGGCGTCGTGAGCGGCGTCGCCATCACTTTCACCGACATCAGCGAGCGCGAGCAGACCGCCGCCGCCAAGGAATCGGAGCGGCTGGCGCGATCCGTTCTCGCCTCGGCCAACGAGGCCGTGATCGTCTGCGACCGCGGCGGAAAGGTCACCCACATCAACGCTGCCGCCGAGCGGATCTGCGCCGAGGCGCCGATCGGCAAGGCCTTCGAGGATGCGATCGAACTGACCTTTGCGGATGCCGCGGAGCTGATGTCCGGCTCGGACATCGTTGCGATGGCCGCCGGCGGCACCCCGGTGCAGGGCCTGGAAGCCGCGGTGAAGACCTCGTCAGCCGACGTCACCGACGTCCTGATCAGCGCGGCACCCCTCATCGTGTCCGGCGACAGGACGCAAGGCTGCGTCGTGACCCTGATCAACCTGTCGCAACGCAAGGCGGCCGAGCGGCGGCAGGCCTTGCTGATGGGCGAGCTCGACCACCGCGTCAAGAACACCCTGGCGATGGTGCTGGCGATCTCGGCCCGCACCGCCTCGCATGTGCGCACGATCGAGGACTTCCAAAAGTCTTTCTCAGGTCGCATTCAGGCGCTCGCCGCGACCCATACGCTGCTGTCGAATGCGTCCTGGGAGAATCTCCAAATCAAGGATGTGCTCGGCGTCGAGCTTGCGCCCTACACGACGCTCTCCGGTGGCCGCATTACGATGGACGGCCTCGACATCCCGGTCGACTCGAAGACGGCGGTTTCGCTCGGCCTCGTCTTCCACGAATTGACGACCAATGCCGTGAAGTACGGCGCCCTCTCGACGCGATCGGGCAAATTGTCGGTGCGGCTGCTCGGCCTCGCCGAAGACGGTGCACTCCTGATCGAATGGGAGGAGCGCGACGGTCCGCTGGTCACCGCGCCAACCTCGTCAGGCTTCGGCCAGACCCTGATCTCGCGCAGCCTCGGCAGCGGTCCGGGTGGCGGAACGAAGCTGGAATTCCTGCCCACCGGCGTGATCTGCCAGATCTCGATCCCCAAATACGGCCATTTCCATTCCTGAGACATCCGCCCGGACATTTGCCGCTGGATGATGGCGCCGCTTCCGTGAGATGATCCCGCGAGAACCTTTCGGGACGCTCCAGATATGATGACGCTGCGCCAGGTTGAAGTGATCCGTGCCGTGATGGTGACGGGCACCATTGGCGGCGCGGCGAAACTGCTCAACGTATCGGCGCCGGGGATCAGCCGCCTCGTCAAATACACCGAACGCTCGCTCGGCATCCGCTTCTTCCAGCGCCAGAACGGCCGCTATTTCCCGACACCGGAAGCCGAGAACATCTTCGAGCAGATCAACGGCGTCTACAAGAAGGTGGACGATCTTTCCGAGATCATCTCCAAGATCGGCCGCGGCGGATTGTCGGAGCTGCGCATCGGCTCGGTGCCGAGCATCTCGCAGGTGATGGTGCCGCGCGCGATCGAGCGCGTCCGCCGCCGCTATCCCGATCTCGGCATCGACATCAACATCCTCAAGCTCGAGGAAGCCATCGACTATCTCCTGCTCGGCCGCGGCGAGTGCGTCGCGATGAGCTACCGGCTGGAGCATTCCGGGCTCGACTTCCTGCCGCTCGCCTCGGGCGAGCTCTACTGCATCGTGCCGTCAGGCCACGAGCTCGCCGGACGCAAGCAGGTCTCGGCCGCCGAGATCACCCGCTATCCGCTGATCGGCATCGATCCCAACGACCCCTATGGCCGGATCATGGCCGAAATCTTCGCGCGGCACCGGCTCGACTACAACATCACCATCCGCGCCCGCTTCGGCACTACGGTCTGCGCGCTGGTCAAGGCGGGCCTCGGCATCGCCATCATCGACCAGTTCACGGTCGCCCATGGCGGCTATCCCGGCATCGAGCTGCTCAAGATCACCGAGCCGACGCGGTTCGACACCTATATCGCGGTGAAGCGCGGTGCGCCGCTGTCGCTCCACGTCGAATATTTCATCGAGCAGCTCCGCGCCGAGATGCGTGCAGTCGAGCCGTCGCGCGGCAATGGCAAGGCCGCCGCAGGGCGCGGACGGAAGAAATAACATTATGTTAGGTTTGCCCGATAAAAGGGTAATTGTGTTAGGCAGCGGAAAGGCTATCGTCACGGGTGGAAGTCCGCTTGGAGGCCCCCTTGGACTTGCGTCGATTTCCCCGCTATTGGCCGGGATCGAACGCTCCCAACGAGACGATAACGCACCATGTCGAAGCGCGGATACGCCGCCAGCAAGAAGCTCCTCACCGGCCTGATCGGCGCGCCGATCGCGCATTCCGCTTCCCCTGCCATGCACGAGCGCGCCGCCGAGGCGCTCGGCCTGCGCGGCCATTACCAGCTCATCGAGGTCGCCGGCGCCGACGCGGCCGGGCTCAGCCTGATGCTCGAGGGCGTGCGGCGGCTCGGCTTTGCCGGCGTCAACGTCACCTTCCCCTACAAGGAGGCAGTGGTCCCGCTGCTCGACGAGCTGGCGCCGGCTGCCGCGACCATGGCGGCGGTCAACACCGTCGTCGTCAGGGATAACAGGCTGATCGGCCACAACACCGACACCACGGGCTTTGCCCGCGCCGTTGCGCCGCTGCTGGCGGCGTCCGGAAATGCGGTGGCCGTGATCGGCACCGGCGGCGTCGGCAAGGCGATCGCCTTTGCGCTGGCGAGCCTGAAGGTGACGGATCTGCGGATTTTCGACAGCGAGCCGGCCCGCGCCGAAAAGCTCGCCGCGCTGCTGGCAAAGCATGGTGGCGCGCGGGTGGCTGGAAGCGTCGAGGACGCGCTTGCCGGCGCAACCGGCCTCGTCAACGGCACGCCGGTGGGCATGCTGCCGAACCGGGACACCCCGGTCCCGGCCTCGCTGCTGCGCGAGAACCTGTGGGTCGCCGACGCCGTCTATTCGCCGCTGATCACGCCGCTGCTGACGGCGGCCAGGGCCAAGGGCGCTCGGATCATGACCGGGCGCGAGCTTGCGATCTACCAGGCGGCCGACGCGTTCGAACTGTTTACGGGCCTTGCCCCATCGACCGAAGTCATGGGAGAGGCTTTCGACGAGGTGATGGCGGCACGAAGCTCAGCCTATCACGCAGCGTAACGGAAGCGGCCGGACACAAGGCCGCGGACACCATCAACGACAATGGGAGGAGAGACCATGAGATCGACCATTCTGGCAGGCGCCCTGCTTGCCTTCGCGACTGCAACCGGCGTCCACGCCCAGGCCATCAAGCTCGCTGACGTCGCCGAGCTGTCGGGCGGCGGCGCCACCGTCGGCACCAACTGGAAGAACGGCATCGACCTCGCGATCGAGGAGATCAACGCCAAGGGCGGCGTGCTCGGCCGCAAGCTCGAAGTGACCCACGCCGACTCGCAATCCAACCCCGGCGTCGCCCGCGCCCAGGTGCAGAAGGCGCTCGACGCCGAGCCCTATGTGCTGCTCGGACCCGGCTATTCCGGCTCCGTGAAGGTCACCGCGCCGCTGGCGGCCGAAGCCGGCATCGCCCAGATCATGGGCGGCGAAGCCGCCGAGTTGACGCAGGGAGGCAACAAGTTCCTCTTTCGCACCTCGTTCGGCCAGCAATCCTCGATGCCGAAGGTCGCAAAATACATCCACGACGACATGAAGGCGAAGACGGTCGCGGTGGTCTGGGTCAACAATGATTTCGGCCGCGGCGGACGCGACGTCGTGGTCAAGGAGCTCGACCGCCTCGGCTCCAAGGTGGTCGCCGATCTCTCGACCGAAGCGGGCCAGGCCGACTTCGCCGCCGACGTCGGCAAGATCAAGGCCGCCAATCCCGACGCCGTGTTCGTCTACCTCAACGAGGAGGAGAGCGCGCGCATCCTGAAGGAGCTGAAGCGCCAGGGTGTCACCGCGCCGCTGATGGGCGAGACCACGCTGATCGGCCAGAAGGTGATCGAGCTCGCGGGCGATGCCGCCAACGGCGCGCGCGGCCATGTCGGCCTCACCACCGACGCCCCGGTCGATCTGATCAAGGCGTTCCGCGAGAAGTTTTCGAAGAAGTACAATTACGTCCCCGATCATAACGGCCTGAAGGGCTATCTCGCCGTCTACATGGTGAAGGCGACCACCGAGAAGATGGGCAAGGTCGACCCGAAGAAGTTTGCCGAGACGTTGCACGGCCTGACCATCAAGGCCGCGGACGAACCGGGCATCCTGATGGACGTCACCTTCAGCGACACCGGCGACATCGACCGGCAGAGCTTCCTGGTCGAGGTGGTCGAAGGCAAGCAAGTCGTGAAGCAGGTGCTGCCGAAAGTGAAGTGAGGCGCCGTTCGCCCGTCCCCGCACGCGGGGAGTTCTCCTCCCTCGCCCCGCTCTTCGCGGGGAGAGGGTCGGGGTGAGGGGTGCTTCCGCGAGTTCAACCACCAACGAGCTTGCCGAGACAGCCCCTCACCCCGCCCTCTCCCCGTAAGTACGGGGATAGGGAGAAGAGAGAGCGGGCCGAGGGATAGGCGAGAGGGGAACATGTCCAACCTGTTCGATCTACTGGTCGCAGGACTTGCCACCGGGGCGATCTATGCGCTGGTCGCGGTCGGCTTCACGCTGCTGTGGCAGACCTCGCAGACCATCAATTTCGCGCAAGGCGAGTTCGTGATGCTGCCGGCCTTCCTGATGCTGGCGGCGATGCATGCCGGCGCGCCGTTCTGGCTCGCGATCATCCTCGGCATCCTATTGTCGATGATCCTGCTGGGCCTTGCCTTCAAGATGCTGCTGGTCGATCCGATGATGCGCCACGGCGTGCTGCCGCTGGCGATCGCGACCATGGCGCTGGCCATCGGCATCAAGGAAGCCGTCAAGCAGTTCTTCAGCGCGGAGGCCTCGCCCTTCCCCTCGATCGTGCCGACCGGTGACATTTCCATCCTCGGCCACGCGGTGTCGCTGCAAAGCATCGGCGTCCTCGTCGTCGCCATCCTCGCCGTTTTCGGCCTGACCACGCTGCTCAACCGCACCTCGCTCGGCCACCAGATGCAGGCCGCGGCGCAGAACCCGACGGTGGCGCGCATCATCGGCGTGCCCGTCGCGCGCATGATCCTGCTGACGTTCCTGATCAACGCCTTCCTGGTCGCCCTCGCCTCGCTGCTGATCACGCCGATCTACCTTGCGAAATTCTCGTCCGGCGAAGTGCTGGGCCAGGCCGCCTTCATCGCGGCGATCGTCGGCGGCTTCAACCAGGTGCGCGGCGCCATTGCCGGCGGCCTCCTGATCGGTGTGCTCGACAATCTCGCGGCCGCCTACATCTCGACGCAGTACCGCGCCGCCGTGCCGATGATCTTCCTGATCGCCGTCATCCTGTTCCGGCCGCAAGGACTGCTCGGCCGCGCCGAGGAGCGCACGGTATGAGCAGCTACGCCAAACCGCTGAAGATCGCGCTCGGCCTTGCCGTCATCGCCGCGCTGATCGTCGTTCCCATGAACTTCAACCGCTATGGCCTGTTCATCCTGAGCCAGTGGGCGGTGATGAGCATCGCCGCGATGGGGTTGAACCTCACGCTCGGCTATGCCGGCCAGGTGTCGCTGGCGCAGGGCGCCTTTGTCGGCATCGGCGCCTATGCCGCGGCGATCATGACCACGCATGGCTGGCCGCTGCCCGCCGCCATCCTGGTTGCGATCGCCTTGAGCTTCGCAGTCGGCTGGGTGCTCGGCTACCCCGCGCTGCGTGTGCAGCACCACTATCTCGCCTTCGTCACGCTGGCGTTCTCGACGCTGGCCTTCCTGGTGTTCCGCAACGAGAGCTGGCTGACCGGCGGCATCTACGGCATCTCCAACATTCCGCGCCCGCACATCTTCGGCATCGCCACCAACAGGCCGCTGCCGTTCTACTATGTCTGCCTCGGCTCGCTCGCGATCGTGTCGCTGGCGGTGTGGTGGCTGATCCGCTCGCCCTGGGGCCGCGCCTTCATGGCGCTCCGCGAAAACCCGCTGCGCGCGCAGTCGCTCGGCATCGATACCCGCCGCTACACGCTGATGGCGTTCGCGATCGGCTCGGCGCTCGGCGGCGTCGCCGGCGCACTCTATGCGCCGCTGACGCAATATATCGACCCCGTTCCCTTCAACCTGTCGCTCTCGCTCGACCTCCTGATGATGGTGATCGTCGGCGGCGCCGGCTTCTATTTCGGCCCATTCCTCGGCGCGATGATCGCCGTGCTGCTGCCGGAATGGCTGCGCTTCACCGAAGGCTATTATCTGATGCTCTATGCGGTCGCGGTGATGCTGCTGCTGATCTGGTCGCCGACCGGCATCCTCGGAATCCTCGATCGTTACATGGCTGCGCGGCGCACCAAGGCCGCTTCCGCGCTGCGCGCCGTCGCCAAGTCGCGCCTGGAGACGGTGCAATGAGCGCGGTCCTCGAAGTCACCGACATCAAGAAGAGCTTTGGCGGCATCCACGCCGTCAACGGCGTCTCTTTCGACGTCCGCGAGGGCGAGATTCTCGGCCTGATCGGCCCGAATGGCTGCGGCAAGTCCACGCTGTTCAACTGCATCCTCGGCCAGCTCACGCCATCGGACGGCGAGGTGAAGCTCGACGGGCAGGTGGTCACCGGCTTGCGTCCTTCCGAGCTGAACAAGCTCGGCGTCAGCCGCACCTTCCAGCTCCTGCAGGTCTTCCCAAAGCTTTCGGTGCGCGAGAACCTGATCCTCGCCGGGCAGGAGCACCAGGGCAACATGGCCTCGCGCCTGGTCGGTCGCTCCGATGCCGGGTTGACCGACGCCGCCAACCAGATGATCGGCTTCTTCAAGCTCGATCATCTCGCCGAAGAGCCCGCCGGCGGTCTCTCCTATGGCCAGCAGAAGCTGCTCGACGCCGCCATGGCCTTCATGGGCGGCCCGCGCCTGGTGCTGCTCGACGAGCCCGCCGGCGGCGTCAACCCGTCGATGCTGGCGGACCTGAAGGAGCGCCTGGTCGCGATCAACCGCGAGAAGAACGCCACCTTCGTCGTGATCGAGCACAACATGGAATTCGTGATGTCGCTGTGCTCGCGCGTGATGGTGATGGCGGAAGGCAAGGTGCTGGCGATGGGACGCCCCGACGAAGTCCGCAAGAACCCCGCCGTGATCGAAGCCTATCTCGGGCATTGAGGAGGCAGTCATGAGCGATCCAATCCTCTCGGTTCACAACCTCGTCGGCGGCTACGGCAAGATGACGATCCTGAACGGCACCAGTTTCGCCGTGCCGCAGGCGACCATCACCACCATCATCGGCCCCAACGGCGCCGGCAAGTCCACCGTGTTCAAGGCGATCTTCGGCCTGCTGAGACTGCGCGAGGGCAAGGTCAGCTTTGCGGGCCGCGACGTCACCAATTTGAGCCAGCGCGCACTGCTCAATGCCGGCATCTGCTATGTGCCGCAGGGCCGCAACATCTTTCCCGAGCTGTCGGTGCGCCACAACATCGAGCTCGGCGGCGTCGCTGCCGGCAAGGGCCTCGACCTGCCCAGTCGCATCGAAGCGGCTCTCGACCTGTTCCCGGCACTGCGCAGCAAATCGACCCAGCAGGCCTCGACGCTCTCCGGTGGCGAGCAGAAGCAGCTCGAGATCGCCCGCTCGCTGCTGCTCGAACCCAAGCTCGTTCTGATCGACGAGCCCTCGATCGGCCTCTCGCCGCTGATGGTGCAGCAGACCTTCGACATCCTCAAGAGCCTGCGCGACCGCGGCGTCACCATCCTGATGATCGAGCAGAACGCGCGATCGGCGCTGGAAATCTCCGACATCGGCATCGTGCTCGAGCTTGGCCAGACCCGGATGGTCGACGACGCCAAGCGCATCCTGAATGATCCCCGCATCGGACAATTGTTCCTGGGCGGCGCGATGGAGGACAATGCAGCATGACCAAGCGCTCGATTGCGACCGTCTCCCTGTCGGGGGCGCTCGACGAAAAGCTCCGCGCCATTGCCGCCGCCGGCTTCGACGAGGTCGAAATCTTCGAGAACGACCTGCTGTCGTTCGGCGCGGGCCCGCGCGACATCGCCAGGCTCTGCAGCGACCTCAACCTGAAAATCTGCGCGTTCCAGCCGTTCCGCGATTTCGAGGGCATGCCGGAGCCGCAGCGCTCGCGCAATTTCGCCCGCGCCGAGCGCAAGTTCGACCTGATGCAGGAGCTCGGCACCGACTTGCTGCTGATCTGCTCCAACGTGTCGCCCGCCTCGCTCGGCGGCATCGACCGGGCCGCGGATGATTTTCGCGAGCTCGGCGATCGCGCGGCCAAACGGGGCCTTCGCGTCGGCTACGAGGCGCTCGCCTGGGGCCGCCACGTCAACGACTATCGCGATGCCTGGGAGATCGTGCGGCGCGCCGATCACCCCGCCATCGGCGTCATCCTCGACAGCTTTCATGCACTGGCGCCGGGGTTTCCGGTCCGCGCGATGGCCTCGATCCCCGGCAACAAGATTTTCCTGGTACAGCTCGCCGACGCGCCGAAGCTCGAGCTGGACATATTGTCGTGGAGCCGGCACTTCCGCTCCTTCCCCGGCCAGGGCGACCTGCCGGTCGGCGAGTTCATGCAGGCGATCGCGGCGACCGGCTATGCCGGGCCGCTGTCGCTGGAGATCTTCAACGACCAGTTCCGCGCCGGCTCGGCCGCGCAGACCGCGGTCGACGGCCTGCGCTCGCTGATCCTGCTGGAGGACCAGCTCGCGCCGGACTGGCCGAAATTCGCCGGCGAGCCGCTGGCGCCGAAGGCGAAGAGCGGCGGCACCGGCTTCATCGAATTTGCCGTCAACGAGACCAAGGCCGGCGATCTCGCCCGCCTGTTCTCGCAGCTCGGCTTTCGCAAGACCGGCAAGCACCGCAGCAAGGCGGTGGAGCGCTGGTCGCAGGGCAAGGTCGAGATCGTCATCAATTGCGAGACCGACGGATTTGCGCATTCGCACTACGTCACCCACGGTCCCGGCGTCTGCGCCATCGCGCTCGACGTCGACAATGCCGGCCTTGCGATGCAGCGTGCCGAGACGCTGAAGGCGCGCACCTTCTACCAGCCGGTTGGGCCGGGTGAGCTCGAGATCCCCGCGATCCACGGCGTCGGCGGCAGCCTGCTTTATTTCCTCGATCAGGCCGGCAAGAACTGGGACACCGATTTCGAGCCCGTTGCAAGCGATGCAAGCGCCGATGCCCTGCTCGCCGTCGACCACATCGCGCAGTCGATGCCCTATGACGAGATGCTGTCCTGGCTCCTGTTCTACACCGGCATCCTCGACCTCAAGCGGCTGCCGCAGATGGAGATCGCCGATCCCCGGGGCCTCGTGCAGAGCCAGGCCATCATCAACGCCGACCAGAGCCTGCGTTTCGTGCTCAACGGCTCCTCCGCCAACCGCACACTGCCGGCGCGCTTCATCTCCGAGTTCTTCGGCTCGGGCGTGCAGCATGTCGCGTTCTCGTGCCGGGACATCTTTGCGACGGTTGCCGAGATGCGCAAGCGCGGCGCGGACTTCCTGGATATCCCCGACAACTATTACGACGACATCGAAGCCAAATACGACCTCGCCCCCGATCTGATGGCACAGCTGCGCGCCAACCACATCCTCTACGACCGCGAAGGCGACGGTGAGTTCTTCCAGGTCTACACCCACATCTTCGACGAACGCTTCTTCTTCGAGATCGTCGAGCGCAGGAATTATCAGGGTTTTGGCGCGGCCAACGCCGGCATCAGGCTGGCGGCACAGGCGCGCGAAGTGCGCCCCGTGAGCATGCCGAGGGTGTGATTACCGTCTCCCGTGCGGGAGAAGAGCTCCATGCACATCGTCATTGCGAGGAGCGAAGCGACGAAGCAATCCAGAATCCCTCCGCGGAAAGATTCTGGACCCTCTCCCCGCAAGCGAGGAGAGGGGCCAGCAAGACCTCACTTCATCGCGCACTTGTCGTGGAAGCGATCCTGGTCGTTCTCGACGATGGTGGCCACGGTCTTCAGCGCGAGCTGGCCCTCGGCATCCTTGACCACGTCCTGCAGATAGAAGCTCTGCACCGGGATGTGGTTGTTGCCGTACTTGAACGCGCCGCGCAGCGACTTGAAGTTGGCCTTCTCCATCTCGGCCTTCATCTCGTCCTTCTTGCTGGTGTCGCCCTTCACCGCGACCACGGCGCTGTTGATGAGTTGGGCCGCGTCATAGGATTGCGCGCCGTAATAGGTCGGGCGCAGGTTGGTGTACTTCTTGCGATAGTCGGCGACGAAGCGCTTGTTCTGCTCGTTGGGAAGGTCGTTGACCCATTCCTGCGCGCCGGGAACCCCTAACGCGTTCTCCTTCTGCAGCGGCAGCGACAGCTCGTCGACGGTGAAGGCGGTGTAGAGCGGCATCGTGCTCTTCAGGCCGGCCTGCGCATATTGATTGAGGAACTGCACGCCGGCGGCACCGGGGTAGAACACGAAGATCGACTCGGCGCCCGAGGCGCGGGCCTTGGAGAGCTCGGCGGAGAAGTCGAGCTGGCTCGGCCACACCGTGTATTCCTCGCCCTTGATCTCACCCTTGAAAGTGCTCTTCACGCCCGCGAGCATGTCCTTGCCGGCCGCGTAGTTCGGCCCGATCAGGAACACGCTCTTGACGCCCTTCTGGTTCATGTAGAGGCCCATGGCGGCCGGCGTCTGGTCGTTCTGCCAGGAGGTCGAGAACACGTAAGGGCTGCACAGCTCGCCGGCGAGCTGCGAGGGGCCGGCATTGGCCGAGACCAGGAAGGTCTTGGAATCCACCGCGGTCTTGAGCGAGGCCAGCAGCACATTCGACCAGATATAGCCGACGATGAAGTCGACCTTGTCGGACTGCACGAGCTTCTCGGTCTTCTGCTTGCCGACATCGGGCTTCTGGCCGTCGTCCTCGTAGATCACCTCGACCGGCTTGCCGCCCATCTTGCGCCCGAGATGGTCGAGCGCGAGCTCGAAGGAGTTGCGCATGTCGTTGCCGATCACGGCGGTCGGGCCGCTGAAGGTCGAGACGAAACCGATCTTGATGGTGTCGCCGGCGAATGCCGGGCTTGCCAGCACCAGCGCCGCTGCGCCCGCCAGCCAGAATGCCGTCCTCATAACCACTCCCCTCCTTATTATTGGTCCCGGAAACGGGGTGATCGCCGCCCCGGGCCTGTCTCTATTGAACGCAAAATCTGTCGAGCCGCCAATGGCTCAGCGCCTGCCCCTGCACCATATTTCGCCCCAATCGGGGATGGCAAGAAATATAATTCTACTCACTTCGGCCAAGCCTGCGGCGCTTTTTCGCGCCGGATCGATACATCAGGCCTATGCCGCGATTGATGACGGCTATTGGACCACGGCGGCCAATCCGCACTTAAATGAAGGTGAGCAACAGCGAGATTCGAGGGTGCATCATGGCCGCCAATCCCCACCGCGTCGTCATCGTCGGAGCCGGCTTCGGCGGCCTGGAGACCACCTACCGTCTCGCGGGCGCCCCGGTCGAGATCACGCTGATCGACCGCCGCAACCATCATCTGTTTCAGCCGCTGCTTTACCAGGTCGCGACCGCATCGCTCGCGACCAGCGAGATCGCCTGGCCGATCCGCCATCTCATGCGTGACCGCCGCGAGGTGACGACGCTGTTCGCGACGGTCAGCGGCGTCGATGCCGAGCGGCGCTGCGTGCTGATCGACGACGGCAGCGAGGTGCCCTACGACACGCTGGTGCTCGCCACCGGGGCGCGCCACGCCTATTTCGGCCACGACGAGTGGGAGGCATGGGCGCCCGGCCTGAAGACGCTGGAGGATGCGACCACGCTGCGCCGGCACATCCTGGTGGCTTTCGAACGCGCCGAGCGCGAGACCGATCCGAAGCGGCGCGCCGCGCGCCTGACCTTCGTCATCGTCGGCGCCGGCCCGACCGGAGTCGAGCTCGCCGGCACCATTGCCGAGATGGCGCATCACACCCTGCCCGCCGACTTCCGCAACATCGACACCCACAAGGCGCGCGTCGTGCTGATCGAGGCCGGTCCGCGCGTACTCGCGGGCTTCCCGGACGAGCTGTCGGCCTATGCGCAGGCATCGCTGGAGAAGATCGGCGTCGAGGTCGTGCTGGGACAGGCCGTCACCGAGATCAACCGCGAGGGTGTCGTGTTCGGCGGCGAACTGCTCGAGGCCAAGACACGGATCTGGGCCGCCGGCGTGCGCGCCTCGCCCGCCGCCGAATGGCTCGATGCGCCGGCCGATCGCGCCGGGCGCGTGCAGATCGAGGCTGATCTTACCATTCCCGGCCATCCCGAGATCTTCGCGATCGGCGATACCGTCAGCATCAACGCCTGGGACGGCAAGCCGGTGCCGGGCATTGCGCCGGCAGCGAAGCAGCAGGGCAAGCATGTCGCCGAAACCATCAAGGCCCGCCTGCGCGGCGAGAACAAGGGCGCGTTCCGCTACAAGCATTCCGGCAACCTCGCGCAGATCGGCAAGCGGCTCGCGATCATCGATTTCGGCAAGATCAAACTGCGCGGCACCATCGCATGGTGGATCTGGGGCATCGCCCACATCTACTTCCTGATCGGCCTGCGGCACCGTCTCAGCGTGGCGCTGAGCTGGCTCTGGATCTACGCCAGGGATCAGCGGGCGGCGAGGTTGATCACGCAGGGAAGCAGCAAGGTGGTGTAGGGCTTCTTCTTCTCCCTCTCCCCGTTCTTACGGGGAGAGGGTTGGGGTGAGGGGCCTCTCTCCGCGGGTGAGATTAATCTGAGACCTGTACCCCCTCACCCGGATCGCATCTGCGATGCGATCCGACCTCTCCCCGCAAGCGGGGAGAGGTGAAGAGCGCTCTCGCCGCCTCTACTTCACCAGCTCGCAGCCACCTTCCGCTATCGGCCTAAACGCCTGGTCCGCGGGAATCGTCGAAACCAGCTTGTAATAGTCGTACGGGTATTTCGACTCCTCCGGCTTCTTCACTTCGAACAGATACATCGGATGCACGACGCGGCCGTCCTGGCGGATGGTGGTGTCGCCGAACAGCTTGTCCTTGCCCTTGAACTTCTTCATCTCGGGCACGGCGTCCTTGGCATTGTCACTGCCGGTGGCGGCAACCGCATTGAGATAAGCGAGCGTGGAGGCATAGACGCCGGCCTGGTTGCCGCTCGGCATCTTGCCGTTCATGCCGGGCCGCGCGGCGAAGCGCTTCGCGAAGGCACGGGTGTCGTCGTTCATGTCCCAGTAGAAGGCTTCCATGAGCTGGAGGCCCTGCGCGACCTTGATGCCCATGCCGTGGACGTCGTTGATGAAGAGCAGGAAGGCGACGAGCTTCTGCCCGCTCTGCTGGATGCCGAACTCGGCGGCCTGCTTCACCGCGTTGATGGTATCGCCGCCGGCATTGGCGAGGCCAATCACCTGCGCCTTCGAGCTCTGCGCCTGCAGCAGGAACGAGGCGAAGTCCGACGTGCCGAGCGGGTGCTTCGAGGAACCCAGCACCTTGCCGCCATGCCCCTCGATGTATTTCTGCGCCTCCGCCTCGATGCCCTTGCCGAGCGCATAGTCGACCGTGAGGAAATACCAGTCCTTGCCGCCGCGCGACATCATCGCGGCTGCGGTGGTGTTGCCGGTCGCCCAGGCGTCGTTGACCCACTGAATGGTATTGGGCGAGCAGGCCTTGCCGGTGAGATCAGAGCTTGCCGTGGACGAGGCCAGGAAGGTCATGCGGCTGTCGCGCAGCAGCGTGTTGATGGACAGGCCGACCGCGGAGTTCGGCACGTCGACGATGGCATCGACACCCTCGACGTCGAGCCATTTGCGCGCGATGGCGTTGCCGACGTCGGCCTTGTTCTGGTGGTCGGCATAGACGATCTCGACCTTGATGCCCTTGCCCCCACCGTTGAAATCCTCCGCCGCCATGCGCGCGGCCTCGACCGAGCCCATGCCGTTGGTGTCCTGGAAGATGCCGGAGATGTCGTTGAGCACGCCGACGCGCACGACGTTATCCGAGATCTCCGCGCTCGCCGCGCCGGCTGCCAGGCTCGCGGCCAGTGCGAACGTCCACTTCAGATGCTTCATCATTCCCTCCCCTGTGTGTTGGTTGCCGGTCGTTGCCGGCCGATCGAAATTCAGACCTGCCGCTCCGGCAGTCGCAGCACCAGCCCGTCGAGTTCGGGCGTGATGTGGATCTGGCAGGACAGCCGGCTGTTCGGCCGCCGCTCGGCGGCGGTGCCGTCGAGCAGCGCGTCCTCGTCGTCGGCGACCGCGGGCAGGCGCGCGAGCCAGCTCTCATCGACATAGACGTGGCAGGTCGCGCACATGGCGTTGCCGCCGCATTCGGCCAAAATGCCGTCGAGGCCGAGACGGGTCGCGGCCTGCATGGCGCTCTCGCCGCCCGACGTCTCGACGCGGTCGGACTTGCCGTCGGGATGAATGAAGGTGATAGCGGGCATCAAGTCTCCTCGTCAGGCCGGGGTGATCGTGACAGGCAGGCTGTCGAGCCCGCGCAGCGTGTTGTTGAAGCGGCGCTTCGGCTCGCCCGTGATCTCGATCTTCGCGATCCGGCGTGCCAGCGCCGTCAGCATCACCTCGCCTTCGAGGCGCGCGACGAGCTGGCCGACGCACATGTGGATGCCGGAGCCGAAGCCGACATGGCCGGAGGTGCGGCGGGTGATGTCGTAGCTGTCGGGGCTGTCCCAGCGCCTGGGATCGCGATTGGCGGCGGCGAGGAACATCAGCACCTTCTCGCCCTCGCCGATCGTAGCGCCGGACAGCTCGACCTCGCGCGTGGTGGTGCGGAAGAAGGTCTGCACCGGGCTCTCGAAGCGCACCGCCTCCTCGAAGGCCCCGCGCGCCAGCGAGAGATCGTTGCGCAGGCGCTGCCACTGATCGGGAAAGCGGGCGAGACAATAGACCGCCGCGCCGATGCCGTTGACGGTGGTGTCGAGACCCGCCGACAGCAGCGAGCGCACCAATAGCGGCGCCTCGGCGGCCGTGATGGCGCCCTCGTCGACCTGCGCATGAATGCAGGCGCCAAAGCCGCCGGGCGCAAGGTTCTCGCGCTGGCATTGCTCGGCAACATAGGCTTGGTGGGGCATGGAACGTTCGATCGCCTCCTGGCGGAGCTGGTTGGGCGGACCGAACGCGTTGAACACGACGCTCGCATAAGGAATCAAATGCTCGCGGCCTTCGGGTTTCAGCCCGAGCGCATCGGGAAAGATCGACAGCGGGTAGGCCTCGGCGAGATCCGTGATCGCATCAAAGCTGCGCTTGTCCAGCAGCGCATCCACCCGCTCCTCGGCCGCCGCCGCAAAACGATCTCGCACCTGCTTCATCACGGTCGGCGACAGCACCTTCGACAACACGGCGCGGGTGCGGGTATGCGCGGGAGGATCGGCCTCCAGGATCAGGCTCGGCGGCCGCCACGGCGTCTCCTTCTTGAAATCGGACAGGCCGACGCCACGGCTGGAGCAGAAGGTGGCAGGATCGTTCAGCACGGCATGGACCTCGGCATAGCGCGCCACGCCGTAGACCTTCCATTTGTCGAGATAGACCACCGGCCCCGCCTCACGCAGCCGCTCATGCGTGGGATACGGGTCGGCGAAAAACGTCATGTCGAAGGGATCGACGTCGAGATGCGGGACGCCCGATACGGCGGAGCCGGGTGCGCTCATTGAAGTCCTCCCTCATTTTGATCTTGTGAAAGGGCGGCGCATGCCCTTAGGTCTGCGGGCACGCCGCGAGTCAGAAACCCGATATGCCGCCGTCTTCGACCAGAGCCCGCCAAAAGCCCGCGCCCACGGATGCGGGACCGACGCTCGATCTCGACCGTTACGTCCCGGCGTTCGTCACCTTCATCGCCAACAAGCTGTCGAACAGCGCGACCGCGTTCTATCAGAAGCAGTTCGGCGTCAACGTCACGGAATGGCGGATCATGTCGCTGCTGGCAATCGAGCCCGGCATTCCCGCCTCGCGCATCTGCCACGTCATCGGCTTCGACAAGGGCCCGGTGAGCCGGACGCTCGCGGGCCTGGAGAAGCGCGGGCTGGTCTCGATCCGGACCGACCCCAACGACGGCCGCACCCATTCGATCTCGCTGACCGCGAGGGGCCGCGCCACGCATGACAAGGTGATCGTGGCGGCGTTCGAGCGCGAGCGGCGGCTGCTGTCGTGCCTCAGCAAGGACGAACGCGAGGTGCTGATCGACCTGCTTCGCCGGCTGCACGAGAATCTCGGCGCCGTGACGGACAGCAGCTACACCTGACGCGCCGCGCCGCGCATGCGTTGCGCCGGCATCGTCGGACACGCGCCCGCGTTTGCCCGCGGCACCATTCCTGCCGAGCATCGTTTCCTCCGAGATCGGACGCAGCGGTTCGCCCGCCGTCGCCCTTGTCTGGAACGGTTCGCATAAATTAGTTGCTTAGGCAACAAAAGAATCGGCTGGATATTGCGACAGGATGGCTGGCTTAGTTGGTTGGCAGCTCTCGTGTCCCGGACGCGCTGCAGCTTGAAACGCTGCTGCGCAGAGCCGGGACCCAGGCAGGAGCGCCCACGAGGACAAATGGGCCCCGGCTCAGCAGCGCATCACTTCGTGCTGCGCTGCGTCCGGGGCACGGGAGCCTTTGAACGGAGAGAGAGCCTCTACCCTTTACAACCCAATCCACTCCCCCGACGCATCATCATTCAACCGCGCCACCGCATCCGCACGCCGCGTCAGCACGGCGCGCTGGTTGATGTAGCCCTTGTCGGTGATCTCGCCGCCGTCGACCGATGGCGGCTCGGCGAGCAGCAGCGCGCGCGTGGCGTGGCCGGAGGAATTCGCGCCCTGCTGTTTCAGCTTTACCAGGCCCTGCGCGATGGCGCTGCGGACTTTCGCGTGGCCCAGCACATCGGCCACAGCCGCCGTCTCGGGCAGACCGGCATGGGCGCGGCAGGCGGCAATGTTCGGGAATACCAGGAAGCGCACCTCGTCGCCGCCATGCCCTGCCACGACGATGTCCTGCGCGAGCGGCGCCAGCGCGGCGATGCCGGCGACGCGCAGCGTGCCGACGCTGACCCAGGTGCCGGAATTGAGCTTGAAGTCTTCCGCAACGCGTCCGTCGAAGAACAGGCCGCGCTCCGGCCGCGCGCCGTCGGCAAGCTTCACCGCATCGCCGATGAGATAGAATCCCTCCTCGTCGAACGCCTGTTTCGTCAGCTCGGGCGCCTTCCAATAGCCCGGCGTGACGTTGGGACCGCGCACGCGCACCTCCAGCTTGTCGCCTGACGCGACCAGCTTCAGCTCGGTGCCGGGAATCGGCACGCCGATATTGCCGGAGCGTTCGGCGAGGAAATGGCAGTCGGTGGCGAGCGGCGAGGTTTCGGTCGAGCCCCAGGCCGAGACCATCGGCAGCGGACGGCCGACGGTGTCGATCGATAGCTGCTCGAGCGCATCCCAGAGGTTCTGCGGCAGCGCCGCGCCGGCATAGAAGGCGAACTTCACCTCCGAGAAGAAGCGTCGGCGCAACTCCTCGTCGCCGCGCAATGCCGCGATCAGCATGTCGAAACCGCGCGGCACGTTGAAATAGACCGTCGGCATCACGCTTTTCAGATTGGCGAGCGACGTCGCAAACAGGCCGGGCGCAGGCTTGCCGCCGTCAATGTAGAGCGAGCCGCCGTTGCGCAGCACCAGGTTGAAATTGTGGTTGGCGCCGAAGGTGTGGCTCCAGGGCAGCCAGTCGAGAATGACGAGGTCGCGCTCCTGCGCGAGGAAGGTCCAGGTCTGCGCCTTGGCCTGCTGGCTCGAGGTCAGCATGCGTTGGGTGTTGATGACCGCCTTCGGCGTGCCGGTCGAGCCCGAGGTGAACAGGAATTTTGCGATCGTATCCGGCGTCACCGCGGCGAAGGCTGTCGCGACATCGGGCGTCTCGGGCGTTGCCGCGATGGTGCGGAAGGCGAGCGCATCGGCATCGCCGGCATTGCCGCTGATGATCTGCGCCCTGTGCAGTGGTCCGATCGCAGCGAGCGCCGCCGCAAACGGCTTCGTGGCGGACACATAGATCGCGCCGGGCTGAAGCAGCGCGATCATGCTCTTCAGCTTGTCAAAATCCCTGGACATCAACGAATAGGCCGGGGAGATCGCGGCAGAGGGCACGCCGACATGCTGGGCGGCGAGCGCAAGCAGCGCGTGATCGATGCTGTTGTCGGAGAGAATGACGACCGGACGCTCCGCGCTGAGCCCCTGCGCGAGAATCCACGACGCGGCCGCGCGGACCCGCCGCAAGGCACCCGCATAGGTCATGGTGGCCCAGGGCGCATCGGGCCCGTCACGCTCGGCGAGGAAGATCTTGTCGGGCGCCTGCCGCGCCCATTGCTCCAGCCAGTCGCCGATGCAGCGCGCGCTCTCGCGCAAGGGTTCGGGCGAGCGCAGCACGATGCTGCCGTCAGCGCGATGCTCGGCCGCGGTTTTCGGCGCCGCGAACAGATCTGACGCATCGCCGCGTGGGGCTGACGCCATGGTTTCCTCCTCGCCCGGACGTTCCGGATCGGACGCAGCCTCGTTCCGGGCTGCCTTAGCCATAATGTCGTCTACCGCAATTGTTGTCGTCAACAACAATCTTCCACTCCGGCCGTCGAGGCGCTAGGGTTGCGCGGCAGGAGAGACAAATTGACAGCCACCGCAGCCCAGACGCGACCGCGCAAACGATCCGGCAACGGCGCCGCGCGGCCGGCCGATGCCGACGGGATCGGCCTCGACGCCCTGGTCGGCCACGCCGGCTACGCGGTGCGGCGCTTCCAGATCTGGATCTTCCAGGACTTCATCAGGACGCTCGGCGATGTCGACATCCGGCCGACGCAATATTCGGTGCTGACGGTGATCGGCGCCAATCCGGGCCTGTCGCAGATGGCGGTGGCGAAACGCCTCGGCATCGAGCGCGCCCGCCTGGTGCATCTGCTCGACAGCCTCGAGCAGCGCAAATACGTCAAGCGCGTCAAGTCGAAGGCGGACCGGCGCTCGCACGCGCTGCACCTCACCAGCCAGGGCGAGACGGCGCTGGCCAAGTTCAAGCGGCTGGCTGCCGAGCACGAGCGACATGTCGAGGACAGGATCGGCAAGGAGAATCGGGAGCAGCTGCTTCGCATCCTCGCGGGCTTCACCTGATCGGCCTGCCCACGATTTGTGCAGATGCCCCGAACCGGGCGCCGAGGCGATAGCCTGATCGCTGCCCGGCGTATCGCTCAAGCCTATGATCTCACGATAATATCCGGGGCGACCGCGCTGCCCGGATAATGTACACAATGGCACATCGCTTGCTTCAATCCGGGTGAGACCTGTTGCCGGAGTTTTGTGACCATGGGGGCTAAGCAGCCTGAAACGATCGCCGCGATTGCGGCCGCGCATCGCGCGGGAGCGATGACGCCGGCCGAGACGATCGCGCGGACCTATCAGCGCATCCGCGACCACAACGACCCAGCCGTGTTCATCAGCCTGCGCGACGAGAAGGACGCCATCGCAGAGGCCGAGACGCTCGCGGCCCGCGCGGATGCCGCCGGCCTGCCGCTCTATGGCGTACCCGTCGCGGTGAAGGACAATATCGATGCGCTGGGTTTTCCGACCACCGCAGCCTGCCCGGCCTTCTCCTACACGCCCGCACACGACTCGACCGCGGTGCAACGCCTGCGCGCGGCCGGCGCCATCATCATCGGCAAAACCAATCTCGACCAGTTCGCAACCGGCCTCGTCGGCGTGCGCTCGCCCTATGGCATCCCCAGGAACTCGATCCGCGACGATCTCGTTCCCGGCGGATCGAGCTCGGGCTCGGCGGTCGCGGTCGGCGCGGGGCTGGTGCCGCTGTCGCTCGGCACCGATACCGCCGGCAGCGGCCGCGTGCCGGCGATGCTCAACAATATCGTCGGGTTGAAGCCGAGCCTCGGCATGATCTCGACCGCGGGCCTGGTGCCGGCCTGCCGTACGCTCGACTGCATCTCGGTCTTCGCGCTGACGGTGGACGATGCCGCACTCGCGCTTTCGGTGATGGCCGGCCCCGACCAGGCCGATCCGTTCTCGCGCGACCGGCCGCTTGGCACGATCACGCCGCTTCCGGCGAACTTGCGCCTCGGCGTGCCGCGCAACGGTCAGCTGATCTTCTTCGGCGACAAGAAGGCGGAAACGGCTTACGCCGACGCGCTGAAGCGCTGGATCGCGCTCGGGGCAAAGCTGGTCGAGTTCGATCTCGAGCCGTTCTATGAGACGGCGCGGCTGCTCTATGAGGGACCGTGGGTCGCCGAGCGCTATCTCGTGATCAAGAATCTGCTGGCTTCCGCACCGGATTCGATTCACCCGGTGACGCGCGAGATCACCGCGGCCGGTGCGCGGCTGACCGCCGCGGAGACCTTCGCGGCACTCTACCGCCTGCAGGGCCTGCGCAAGATCGCCGAGCGCACGTTCGCGAACATCGACGCGATGATATTGCCGACCGCGCCGACGGCCTATACGACCGCGCAGGTGCTGGCCAATCCGATCGAGCTCAACAGCCGGCTCGGCACCTACACCAATTTTGTGAACCTGCTCGACCTCTGCGGCCTTGCCATCCCGGCGTCGATGCGCGCCGACGGTACACCCTTCGGCATCACCCTGCTGGCGCCTGCCGGCCGTGACGCGATGCTCGCGAGCATCGGCCGCGTCTTCCATGCGGATACAAAGCTGAGCGTCGGCGCCAAGGGCGTGGCGCACCCTGCCCTCATGCCGGTGCTTGCGACCAGCGATGATCAGATCCCGATCGCTGTTGTCGGCGCGCATCTCACCGGCATGGCACTGAACGGCGAGCTGACGGCGCTCGACGGACAGCTGATCGAAGCGACGAAGACCGCGCCCGACTACAAGCTCTACGCGCTCAACACCACGCCGCCGAAGCCGGGCCTGCTGCGCGTGGAGACCGGCACAGGAGCCTCGATCGAGCTCGAGATCTGGTCGCTGTCGTCGGCTGCATTCGGCAAGTTCGTCAACGCCATCCCCGCGCCGATGGCGATCGGCACGATCCGGCTTGCCGACGGCCGCAGCGTGAAGGGCTTTCTCGTCGAGCCGGAGGTACTGCGCGAGGCGCGGGAGATCACGGCGTATGGGGGATGGCGGAAGTTCATGGCGGAAGGGGCGACGGCCTGAATTCATCACCGTCGTCGTCCCGGACAAGCGCGCCTCAAGCGCGCGCAGATCCGGGACCCATACGCCGCAGCAATAGTTTTGCGAAGACTCGGAGTTACCAGCTTCGCGCGACAACCACGCCCTGGGGTTATGGGTCCCGGCCTTCGCCGGGACGACACCGAGTATGTCGCAACAGCGTCGCCTACACCGACACCGCGTAAATCTCATACTCCCCGCGCACCAGCTCGATATGCGCGCGCATCGCGGCGGCGGCGCCCTGCTTGTCGCCGCGCATGATGGCGACGACGACGCGGTCGTGCTCGGCCTGCGACTTCGCGAGACGGCCGAGGTTGCGGAACTGGGCGCGGCGGAACGGCTGCACGCGGACGCGCGTCGCCAGCGTGATCTCGGCGATATAGCCGTTCTGCGATCCCGCATAGATGGCGTTGTGGAAGCGCTCGTTGACCTCGTGGAAGCGATCAGGATTGCCGGTGTAGCTCAGCACCCGCAGCTCTTCGTGGATGGCTTCGAGCGCATGGCGCTCGGCGGCCGACATGCGCTCGGCGGCAAGGCCGGCGCACAGCGCCTCGAGTTCCGCCATCGCCTCGAACATGCTCTTGAGACGCTCGATCGACGGCTGCGCGACCACCGCGCCGCGATGGGGCCGCGCCTCGACCAGCCCGCTCGCCACGAGCTGGCGCAGCGCCTCGCGCACCGGGGTCCGCGACACGCTGAAGCGGCGCGCGATGTCGGTCTCGTCCAGCGGCGCGCCGGGCGCCAGGGTTCCACGCACGATCTCGTCGGCAAGCTGAAGCCGCAGCTCCTCGGCGCGCGTGACCTTGTGCACGCTGGGCTGCGCCCGGTCGACCCGTGGCACCACCGGCTCGGCCGGCAGTGTCCCGGGCGGAAGATCGTCAAGCGTCATACGGTCTCTTTCGGCTCGTCGATGATGCTGACATGGGCGGCGACGACGCGCCAGCCCTCCGGGAAACGAATCCACGTCTGCATCTGCCGGCCGACCTTGCCGGGCGCCGTGTCGCGATAGAACAAGGTGGAGGCCACCGCGGCGTCGCGGCCATAGCTGCTGATCACGGTCTTGGCCGTGCGCCGGTTCAGCCCGACCGGCGAGCGGCCGGCGCGGAAGCCGGAGATGGCCTCATAGCCATAGAGGTTCTCGCCGATGCCATAGCGCAGGGTGCGGGGATCGTTGCGGAACAGCTCGCCGAGCACGGCGACGTCATTGGTGACGAGGGCCTGCTCATAGCGCTCGAACGCGGCTTTGACTTCCGCGATCACCTCGGGGATATCGATCTCCATCTCAAAGTCCTCTCGGGGCGGGCGCGGCAGCGACACCCATTTGTTCCAATGCGTAGGCGACGCGGAGGGCTATGTCCTCGCGCCAGGGCGCGCAGATGATCTGCACGCCGATCGGCAGCGGCTCGAGCGGCACCGGCACCGCCACCACGGGCAGGCCGATGAAGGAGATCGGCTGGGTGTGGATGCCGATATTGGCGCGCACCGGCAGCTCGACGCCGTCGAGATTGAAATTGACCTGACCGAGCTTCGGCGCGGTGCAGGGGGTCGCCGGCGCGATCAGCACATCGACCGTCCTGAAGATCTCGGCGAGCTGCGCGCGATACCAGCGACGGAATTTCTGCGCGCGGTCGACCAGCGCCGCCGGCACCATCGCGCCCGCGATCAGCCGGTCGCGCACGGCGGGATCGAAATCGTTCGGCCGCTTGCGCAGGCGATCGAGGTGCAGCGAGGCGCCCTCGGTGGTGGTGATGACATAGGCCGCGGCGCGGGCGCGCGAGGCTTCGGGGACATCCACGACTTTGGTCGCGCCCAGCGCGTTGGCGACGCGGCTGACGGCTTCGACGGCTTCCGGAAACACGTTCTTCTGGAAGTGACCGCCGGCGATCGCGATACGCAAATCCGAGACCGGGTTGGCGAGCAGCGGCAGCGTCGGCTCCAGCCCGCGCGTGGTGCAGGCCCCGTCGGCGGCGTCCGGCCCCTGCATCGCGTCATAGGCCAGCGCGAGATCGGTGACCGAGCGTGCGAACGGCCCGAGATGATCGAGGCTCGCCACGAAGGGGAACGAACGCGCCCGCGACAGCCGGCCATAGGTCGGCTTCAGGCCAAAGATGCCGCAGAACGACGAGGGCACGCGGATCGACCCGTTGGTGTCCGAGCCGAGCGCGATCGGCACCAGCGCGCCGCCGACAGCGCTGCCCGAACCGCCCGAGGAGCCGCCCGTCATCCGCGTCGTGTCGTGCGGATTGCGCGAGGGACCGTCATGAACGTTCTCGCCCGTAAAGTCGTAGGCGTATTCGCCCATGTTGAGCGCGCCGACGAGCACGGCGCCCGACGCTTCCATGCGCTCGATCAGCGTGGCGTCGCGCTTGGACGGCGCGAGGTCGCGGTTGATCTTCGAGCCGGCGCGCGTGGGCAGGCCGGCGACGTCGAACAGGTTCTTCACCGCGAAGGGCACACCCGCGAGCGGACCGACGTCCTTGCCGGCGGCGACGTCGGCATCGACGGCGCGCGCTTTCGCGCGGGCGCGGTCGGCGGTGACATCAGTGAAGGAGTTGAGGATGCCGTCGTGCTGCTTGATGCGCGCGAGTGCAGCTTCCGTGGCATCGAGCGCGGACATCTTGCGGCCGGCGACCGCACTCGCGATCTCGGCGGCCGTCATCTCTGGCTTGGTGGTCATGGCAGCATCAGGCCGTGAAGATCGGCGCCGGCTCGGTCTCGTCCGGCAGCGCGAATTCGTCGACGAGGCGGGCGAGCCGCAGCGAGACCTCGAGATTGGCGCGCACCGCGGGCCGCCAGGCCTCTTCGACCGGCAGCGCCAGCGCTTTCGATACGGCGTCGATATAATCGTCCAGCGGCTCGGCCATCACGCTCCCAAACAATCAATGCACCGGCAACGGCGGATGCGGGATCGCCGTCAGCAGCTCCTTGGTGTAGTCGTCCTGCGGATCGCTCAGGACCTTCTCGGAAGAGCCCTCTTCGACGATCCGTCCCGTCCGCATCACAATGACACGATCGCACAACAAGCGCACTACATTCAAATCATGCGAGACAAACAGGTAGCTCATACCTAGCCGTGCCTTGAGATCCTGCAGCAGGTTGAGGACGACAGCCTGCACCGAGACGTCCAGCGCCGCAGTCGGCTCGTCCAGGATGACGAGCTTTGGATGCAGCGCGATCGCCCTGGCAATGCCGACGCGGGCCTTCTGGCCGCCGGAGAGCTGGTGCGGGAAGCGATCGAGCAGATTGTGCGGCAGGCCGACCATGGTCGCCAGTTCCTCGCAGCGGGCGCGGAGCGCGTCGCGCCCCTTGATGTCACCGAGCTGCAGAATCGGATCGGCGATGGCGCGCGCGGCGGTGAAGCGCGGGTTCAGGCTGTCGGTCGGATCCTGGAACACCATCTGGATGCGGCTGCGCTGGGGCAGCCGGGCGAAGGCGGCAGGCTGGATGCCGCCGATGTCCTCGCCGTCGAACTGGATCAGGCCGGAGGTCTGGTCCAAGAGCCGCATCACCATCATCGACGTGGTCGATTTGCCGCAGCCGGATTCGCCCACGAGACCGACGCTCTCGCCATGGCCGATCGAGAAGCTGATGCCGTCGACGGCGCGGAACACATCCGGCTCCACCGGCGGCTTGCGGCCGAACAGCTTTCCAAGCGTCGCTGTGGCGCCCTGGCGGGGGTATTCCTTGACGAGCTTGTCGATGAGGAGGAGGGGCGTCTTCGCTCCCTCTTCCAAGGTATGATGGACGGCCGGTTCAGGCCCGGCCATGACCGATGCGGATAAGGACGCGCCCTCTTCCTCCGGCAACAAGTCCCGCAAGGACACACCGAGCCGCGGCGTCGCGCGCATGAGCTTCTTGGTGTAGGGGTGCTGCGGATTGGCAAAGATGTCGGCCGCCTTGGCGGTCTCGACGACACGGCCCTTCTCCATCACCACGACGCGGTCGCAATAGGCCGCCGCGAGGCCGAGATCGTGCGTGATCAGGATCGTCGACATCGCCTTGCGTTTGGTCAGCTCGACGATCAGGTCCATCACCGCCTTCTGCGTGGTGACGTCGAGACCCGTGGTCGGCTCGTCCGCGATCAGAAGCTGCGGATTGCAGGCGAGCGCGAGTGCGATGACGACGCGCTGGCACATGCCGCCGGACAGCTCGAACGGGTAGGCGTGGTAACGCTCGCGCGGGCGGGCGATCTTGACCTGTTCCAGCGCCTCGATCGCCTTTTCTCCGTGATCCTGAACCATCGCCTGCTGCACATGGGTGCGCAGCACGTCCTCGATCTGGTCGCCCACTTTCCGGATCGGGTTCAGCGCGGCGCGCGGGTTCTGAAAGATCATCGAGACTTCGCGGCCGCGCAGGTCGCGCATCTGGTCTTCGGTCGCGGCCTTCACGTCGATGCCGGAGAACATCACCGAGCCCTCGGCGATCTTGCCGGCGCGGTCGAGGATGCGCATCACCGCGTAGGACGTCACCGACTTGCCGGAGCCGGACTCGCCGACGATGGCCAGCGTCTCGCCCTTGGCGACGGAGATGTTGACGTGCTGCACCGCCTTCACGATACCGCGGCGGGTGGTGAATTCGACCGTGAGGTCCTGGACGTCGAGCAGGGGCTGGGCGGTCATGCGGGCGTCCCCTCAATCAAAAGGTCGAAAACAACCCCATGCACAGTAGAAGCCGCACTGAAATCATTGGAGAATTTCTGCGGCTGTGAGGGAGGCACCACTCTCGCGTTCCCTCCCCCCTTGCGGGGGAGGGGCAGGGAGAGGGGTAGCCGCGAACTCAGGCCTCGCTTGGGGCTACCCCTCTCCCCCACCCTCCCCCGCAAGGGGGGAGGGAGCGCACTTGCGTGCTTGGAAACAATCATCACGTCCTCCGCTGCGGATCGACGATGTCGCGCAGGCCGTCGCCGAGGAGGTTAAAGCAGAACACGGCGATCATCAGGGCAAGGCCGGGAAACAGCGCGATCCACCATTCGCCTGAGACCATGAAGCCCGCGCCTTCGGCGACCATGATGCCCCACTCTGCCGTCGGCGGGCGGACGCCGAGGCCGATGAAGGACAGGCCCGCGGCATTGAGGATGGCGTAGCCCATGGTCAGCGACATCTGCACGATCATGATCGGCATGATGTTCGGCAGGATGTGCACCAGGAGGATGCGGAATTCGCCGTTACCGGACAGGCGCGCGGCCTGCACGAAGCCGGCATTGCGGCGGACATTGGCCTCGGCACGCGCGACGCGGGCATAGAGCGGGAAGTTCACGATGGCGGTCGCCAGAATGATGTTTTGGACTGTGTTGCCGAGCGCGGCGACGATGCCCATGGCGAGCACGAACAGCGGGAAAGCCATGATGGTGTCGGCGATGCGCCCGACGATGCGATCGGTCCAGCCGCCGAAATAACCGGCCGCGATGCCGGCGAGACCGCCCATCAGGAACACCAGCACGACCGAGGCGACCGCGATGAACGTGTCGAGCCTCGTTGCGACGATGACGCGGCTGAAAATGTCCCGCCCCAACTGGTCCGTGCCGAACCAATGCGCCGCCGACGGCGGCTTCAGCGCAGCAGCCGTGTCTGAGGCGAGCGGATCGTATGGCACGACATACGGACCGAAGACCGCGGCGACCAGGATCAGGATCAGCAGCGCGAAGGCAAAGCCCGTGACCTTGTTCTCGCTGAGGACATAGCGGGTCTGTTCGAGGATTGCAGTGAGGCCCGACGTTCGCGCGGGACCAACGGGTTCAACAGCAGGCGCAACGGAGCTCATTGTTTCACTCCTGGAGCTTCATGACTTTGGGTAGCGAGCTGGGAGTTGGCTTCACCTCTCCCGCTTGCGGGAGAGGTCGGCGCGTAGCGTCGGGTGAGGCTTCTCTCCTGTTGGGGGTTCTCGATTGCGGAGACACCCTCTCCCCTGCCCTCCCCCGCAAGCGGGGGAGGGAGCGCACCGTTCGCGCGGCTCGCATCGAACGCGATCATGATGGGCTACCCTTCCAGCCGCACGCGCGGATCGATCACGCCGTAGAGAATGTCGATCACGAGATTGAGCAGCACGTACATCACCGCCATGGTGAGGACAAAACCCTGCACCGGCGCGAAGTCCGACGAGATCAGCGCTTCCACCGCGTAGGAGCCGATGCCCGGCCAGGCGAAGACTTTTTCGACCAGCACGTTGGCGCCCAGCAGGAACGAGAACACCATGCTGAGCGTGGTGATGACGGGGAGCATCGCGTTGCGAAAGGCATAGGTGACGATGACGGTCGAAGGCGACAGTCCGCTGGCGCGCGCGGTACGGACGAACTCGGATGCGAGCACCGCCAGCATCGATGCCCGCGTCATGCGTGCGATCGGCGCCAGCGAGAAGATCGCGAGCGTCGTCGCCGGCAAGATGAGCTGGCTCAGCGCCGAGCGGAAGGCCTCGAAGTCGCGGGCGATCAGCGTGTCGATCAGGTAGAAGCCTGTGACCGTCGGCGGAGCGCTGTAGAACACGTCGAGACGGCCGAGCGGCGCCGGCGACCAGCCGAGCCGGAAGTAGAAGACATAGACCAGCACGAGGCCGGTGAAGAACACCGGCAGCGAGACGCCGGCCGTGGTCGTCACCCGGCATAAATGATCGACCCATGATCCCGGCCGCGTCGCCGCGAGCACGCCGAGCGGAATGGCGATGACGATGGAGACGATGAGGCCGAGCAGCGTCAGCTCGGCCGAGGCCGGCAGGCGGTTACGGATCTCGGCCGCGACCGGCTGGCCCGTGGTGAGCGAGTTGCCGAAATCGCCATGAGCGAGATCGTTGGTGTAGCGGAAGAACTGCTCGATCAACGGCTTGTCGAGACCGAGTTTTTTCCGGATCTGCTCGACGGCTTCCTTGGTCGCGGCGGGGCCCGCGAAGTACGCGGCGGGATCGCCCGGGAGCGCGCGCGTCAGCAGGAAGGTGACGATGACGACGCCGATCAGCGAGGGAATCGCGAACATCAGGCGCTTGCCGATCATGGTCAGCATGGGGTGCTCCTGTTGCGCTCGGCTTGGAAATGAGATCTCGCCACTTGCGCCGCTGCGTTCCCTCCCCCCTTGCGGGGGAGGGTTAGGGAGAGGGGTGGCCCCAACGGAAGTCTGAGTTTGTGGCTACCCCTCTCCCCAACCCTCCCCCGCAAGGGGGGAGGGAGCCTGAAGAGCGTGCTCACCTCACCCATGACACCTCACCCCTTCGCCAGCGCGCGATAATCCAGCCTGCGGTGGAACCAGTACTGATAGCCGCTGATGTTCTTCTGCATCGCGACGTTGACGAAGGGCTGGTACAGCGGGATGCGCGGGATGTCGGTGAAGGCGAGATCGACGAAGCCCTTCACGTCGGCGTCGTAGGTCGCCTTGTCGCCGGTGGCCGCCGCGGTGCGCGCGCCGTCGATCAGCTTGTCCATCTCCGCCGACTTGTAGCTCATGGTGTTGAAGACGGAATTGTTGCCGTGATAGCACCAGTAGAAGAAGTACTCGGGGTAAT
>Ga0102590_1000644_pt1 | contig 69332 bp, 65 predicted proteins | sample AraplaMF_Col_mMF_FD_76859 | JGI IMG/M metagenome (GOLD analysis project Ga0102590, IMG submission 76859) | Arabidopsis root microbial communities from the University of North Carolina, USA - plate scrape MF_Col_mMF | ecosystem: Host-associated > Plants > Roots > Endosphere | place: USA...
CCGCGATCTCGCGAAACACGCCGAAAGACAGCGCATTGAGCATTTTCGGCCGGTTCAGCGTGATAACGCCGACTGCGCCCTTGGTCTCGACGATGATGTGTTCGAAAGCAGCCATGATCCACCCCGGATTGATCGATTTGGTGGGCAATTTGCCCGCTGCCGGGATGGGCATCAAGGGGGGCCGGACGCCAGGCTGCGTCCGGCAACGGTCGCTAGGCCATGAACATGCGCGCCGCTGATGCCACGGTGAGTAGCGCGCCGACGGCGATGAAGATCTTTCCAATCATCGACGTCCTGTCCAGCGTCGAACTGTCGTTGCTGGCCTGCTCCGACGATGGCCGGGAGGTGGAGGCCAGGACAACGCCCTGCGTGGTCGCGGTGGCGCCCTGCGCGGTCGCGGCGGTCGGCTGATCGGAAGGGGTCAGCGAGCGGTCGAAAGCGCTGGGCTGGTCGCTGGCAGCCGCGCCGGGCTCGGCCGGCGTCTCGGCCTCGGCCGGTTTATCGGTAGTGGCCTGCAGGACGGTATTGGCCTTTTCGGACATGGCTGCCGACATGCCCTTGGCACTGTCGGGCGCATCGGCCGCATTCATCTGCGCGTTGGCGTTGGCGACGCCGGATGGGAGGACGGCCGAAGAGCTTCCGGCCGCATCGGCCGCTTGCTTCTTGCGATTTGCATCGTGGCGCGAACTGTGCCGCACGGACTTGTCCGATGTCGCGCTAACTGCGCCGGCGTTAGCGCCGTCTGCCGCCGCCAATGGTCCGGCCAAGCCCATCAAAAGCCCTGCCGCAAAAATCAATGCCGCGCCGGCTTTGATCGTCATGTGAATTCTCCGCTTACTCACCGCCCAGCGACGAAATGAGACCCTGTGGGTGTCCACAGCACGGCAGAAAAAGGGAATCTTCGGGCAGCAGCCGGCAAAAGCAGGGCAATGTGGTTGCAGCCCGGGCGGGTTCCAGCGCGGGGATGCCAGGTGGCGCAATCGGTGTTATGAGCCTGTCTTCTTTGCGATCGGCCGTCTGGAATCCTCTCCAAAACGGCAGCCGCCCGGCCGGCATTGATGGCCTGCGATCACGACTCTGTGATCGACTGGTGGCGGTGTAACAATTTGAAGGATCGGCCGAATTGAGGGGTAGGAGCGCCGGTGCGCGAACGGAATGACGAATGGACCGGCCTGATGCGGTCGGCCATCGCAGGCGACAATGCGGCGTATCATCGCCTGCTGAAAGCCGTCACGCCGGTGCTCCGCGCCGCGGCGCGCCGCGGGCTGGCGCGTGCCGGACAACCGGTCGATCAATCCGAGGATATCGTGCAGGACATTTTGCTGGCGGTCCATCTGAAACGGCATACCTGGGACGCCAGCGCCCCGTTCGCCCCGTGGCTGTTTGCGATCGCCCGCAACAAGCTGATCGACGCGTTGCGCCGCCGCGGCCGGCGCGTCTTCGTCGATATCGACGATTTTGCCGAGGTGTTGCCGGGCGAGGCGCCGGCCGAGACCGCCTCGGCGAGCGAGGTGGCCGCCCAGCTCCAGACGCTGCCGGCACGGCAGCGCGACGTGTTGCAGTCGATCGCGGTCGACAGCACCTCGATCAAGGATACGGCCGCGAAATTTTCCATGAGCGAGGGCGCGGTGCGGGTGGCGTTGCATCGCGGGCTTGCCAGCCTGACGGCGAAGCTACGGGAACACTGAGATGGATACCGATCAGCTCATTCGAACGCTGGCGGCCGACAATCCGCACCGGGCCCGGCCGGTCGGCTTCGCGCTGATGCTGGCGCTGTTGGCCGCGGCGCCGGTCTCGCTTTTGATGTTCTTCACCGAACTCGGCATCCGGCCCGACGTGATGGTCGCGATGCGCAATCCGTTCTTCGACCTGAAATTCGCGGTGACGTTGGCGCTGGCGATTGCGGCGATCGCCGTCAGCCTGCATCTGTCGCGCCCTGAGGCCTCGCTGCGCGGATTTGGCTGGTTGCTGTTGGCTCCGGTCGGGATTTTGACCGCGGCGATCGGCGGCGAGATGATGATGCCGCAGCGGCTGCCGATGATGACGCGGCTGGTCGGCAAGAATTCCTGGGTTTGCATGACAGCGATCCCGCTGCTCTCGCTGCCGCTGCTCGGCGGCGCGCTGATCGCACTGCGCCATGGTGCGCCGTCGCGGCCGGCGGTTGCCGGCGCCATCGCGGGGATGCTGTCGGCGGGACTGGCGGCGACGCTCTACGCCGCGCACTGCACGGACGATTCCCCGCTGTTCGTGGCGGCCTGGTACACGCTCGCGACTGCGCTGGTGAGCGCGCTCGGCGCGATCGTGGGAGCCAGGCTGCTCAGGTATTAGAGCGTTTTCGAGCGAAGTGGATACCGGTTCGCGTCAAGAAAACGCGTCAAACTAAAGAGTCTTAGGACGTGGTCCGATGTGTCTGCTTTGCGACGATGAGAAGGCCTATCAGGCCTACATGAATTATCTCGACAAGATGGAGCGGCAGGGCAAGGCTGCCGATCCCAATGTCGCCGTCAATGCCGTGCTCGACGAGATCGAGGCGGCTGCGAAAGCCGCCGCAAAAAAAGACGACCCGGCCAACGACAAGACCCTGTCTCCATTCTTCTGCAGCCCGATCAATAAATGACCGATTTGACATCGCTGACGCTCGCCGAGGCCCGCAAGGGTCTCGCCGACAAGACTTTCACGTCGCTCGAGCTGACCGACGCGCATCTGGGCGCGATCGAGAAAGCGCGCGTGCTCAATGCCTTCGTGATGGAGACGCCCGACCAGGCGCGCGCCATGGCGCGCGAGGCGGACGCCAGGATCGCCAAGGGTGACGCAGGCCCGCTCGCCGGCATCCCGCTCGGCATCAAGGACCTGTTCGCGACCAAGGGCGTGCGCACCACGGCGTGCTCGAAGATCCTCGGCAATTTCGTGCCGACCTATGAGTCCACCGTGACCTCGCAGCTCTGGCGCGACGGCGCGGTGATGCTCGGCAAGCTCAACAACGACGAGTTCGCGATGGGCTCGGCCAACGAGACCTCGTGCTTCGGTCCCGTCGGCAATCCCTGGCGGCGCGAGGGAAGCAACACGACGCTGGTACCGGGCGGCTCGTCCGGCGGCTCGGCCTCGGCCGTGGCGGCGCTGCTCTGCATGGGCGCGACCGCGACCGACACCGGCGGCTCGATCCGCCAGCCGGCGGCGTTCACCGCGACCGTCGGCATCAAGCCGACCTATGGCCGCTGCTCGCGCTGGGGCATCGTCGCCTTTGCCTCCTCGCTCGACCAGGCCGGTCCGATCGCGCGCAGCGTGCGCGACAGCGCGATGCTGCTGCGCTCGATGGCCGGCCATGATCCCAAGGACACGACGTCGGTCGATATCGCCGTGCCGGATTACGAGGCTGCGATCGGCAAGTCCGTGAAGGGCATGAAGATCGGCATCCCCAAGGAGTATCGTCTCGACGGCATGCCGGCCGAGATCGAGAAGCTGTGGAGCGAGGGTGCGGCGTGGCTGAAGGCGGCCGGCGCCGAGCTCGTCGAGGTGTCGCTGCCGCACACGAAATATGCGCTGCCGGCCTATTACATCGTGGCGCCGGCGGAGGCGTCGTCCAACCTCGCGCGCTATGACGGCGTCCGCTACGGCCTGCGCGAGCAGGGCAAGACCATCATCGAGCAGTACGAGAACACCCGCGCCGAAGGGTTTGGCGCCGAGGTGCGCCGCCGCGTCATGATCGGCACTTACGTGCTCTCGGCCGGCTATTACGATGCCTATTATCTGCGCGCCCAGAAGGTGCGCACGCTGATCAAGAAGGACTTCGAGGATTGCTTCGCCAAGGGCGTCGACGCGATCCTCACCCCGGCGACGCCGTCGGCGGCCTTCGGCATCGGCGAGAAGGGCGGCGCGGACCCCGTTGAGATGTATCTCAACGACATCTTCACCGTGACCGTGAACATGGCGGGCCTGCCCGGCATCGCCGTGCCCGCCGGCAAGGATGCGCAGGGCCTGCCGCTCGGCCTGCAGTTGATCGGCCGTCCGTTCGAGGAGGAGACGCTGTTCTCGCTCGGCGAGGTGATCGAGCAGGCCGCCGGCCGCTTCACGCCAGCGAGGTGGTGGTGAATATGGCGGCGTATATCGCCAGCCTTGAGGGCGCAGCGCCGGCGCCGGATCTCAGCGCGCCACTCGCCGGCCTGTGGTGGGCCGCCAAGGGCGACTGGGACCAGGCGCACAGGATCGTGCAGGACGAGAGCAGCCGCGAGGCCGCCTGGGTGCACGCCTATCTGCACCGCGTCGAAGGCGATCTCGGCAATGCCGGCTACTGGTACCGCCAGGCCGGCCAGCCCGTGGCGAAGGATTCGCTTGAAGCAGAATGGCAGCGCATCGCCGATGCGCTGGGTGGGAGCGCGTCCGCATGAGCGAGCCTGGATTGACGCTGGCGAAGGCGAAGCCGGATGACCTGTTCGGCCGGTTTCGCGAGATCGTGTCCGATCCCCTCAACCTTCTGATCGAGCGGGTCCCGATGGCCGGCTATGTCGAAGGCGAGCAAGTCTATCTGCACAACGGGCTGAAGGTCCCGGTGATCGGGCCCGGGGCATATTACGGCCCCTTCAGCAGCGTGCTGGTGATCAATCGCGGCGTCCACGAGCCGCTGGAAGAGTACGTCTTCCAGGAATTGCTCAAGCGATTGGGCGAGGCACCGGCGATGATCGAGCTCGGCGCCTATTGGGGGCACTATTCCATGTGGCTCAAGAAGGCGCGGCCCAAGGCCGAGGTCATGATGGTCGAGCCGGACCCCGCATGCCTGAAGACGGGCCAGGACAATTTCGCGCGCAACGGACTGAAGGGCGAGTTCATCAAGGCCTTCGTCGGCACCGGCAAGTTCGAAGTCGATGCCTTCTTCCGTGACAGGAAGATCAAGCATCTCGACATCCTGCATGCCGACATCCAGGCTTTCGAGGTCGAGATGCTGCAGGGTGCGGAAAGCGTCCTGAGCAAGCGCCGCGTCGACTACCTCTTCGTCGCGACCCATTCGCAAGACCTTCATCGCGGCGTCGTCGATCGCCTCAAGACGCAGGGCTACCGCGTCGAGATCTCCAGCGATTTCGAGAACCAGAGCACCTCGTTCGACGGCTTCGTGTTCGCCTCGTCGCCGGAGGTCGCCGCGCTGTTTGGAGAGATCGAGGTGTTGGGCCGCTTCGAGATCGCGCAGCGCCGGCCAGCCGATGTGCTGCGGGCGCTCACGGGCCACCTCGAAGCGAGCGAGGGGCGAGCAGCTAACGGAAAAGTCACGCCATGAACGCACCAGCTACCCCGCACAAGCTTCTCAAGGGCGCAACCGGCGACTGGGAGATGGTCATCGGCATGGAGATCCATGCCCAGGTGACCTCGAACTCGAAGCTGTTCTCGGGCGCTTCCACCGCGTTCGGCGGCGAGCCGAACAGCCACGTCTCGCTGGTGGATGCCGCGATGCCCGGCATGCTGCCCGTCATCAACGAGGAATGCGTCAGGCAGGCTGTCCGGACCGGGCTCGGCCTCAACGCCAAGATCAATCTGCGTTCGGTGTTCGACCGGAAAAACTATTTCTATCCGGACCTGCCGCAGGGCTACCAGATCAGCCAATACAAGTCGCCTGTGGTGGGCGAGGGCGAGGTGCTGGTCGAGCTCGACGGCGGCCGCAGCGTCAGCATCGGCATCGAGCGCCTGCATCTCGAACAGGATGCCGGCAAGCTGCTGCACGACCGGTCGCCGACCATGACCAACGTCGATCTCAACCGTTCCGGCGTGGCGCTGATGGAGATCGTCTCCAAGCCCGACATCCGCGACGCCGAGCAGGCCAAGGCCTATGTGACCAAGCTGCGCTCGATCCTGCGCTATCTCGGCACCTGCGACGGCGACATGGAGAAGGGGAGCTTGCGCGCCGACGTCAACGTCTCCGTGCGCAGACCGGGCGCGCCGCTCGGCACCCGATGCGAGATCAAGAACATGAACTCGATCAACTTCATCGGCCAGGCGATCGAGTTTGAGGCGCGCCGGCAGATCGAGATCCTCGAGGATGGCGGCGCGATCGACCAGGAAACGCGGCTCTACGACCCCAACAAGGGCGAGACGCGCTCGATGCGGTCGAAGGAAGAGGCGCACGACTATCGCTACTTCCCCGATCCCGACCTTTTGCCGCTGGAATTCAGCCAGGCGTTCGTCGACGAGCTGAAGGCCGAGCTGCCCGAGCTGCCGGACCAGAAGAAGACGCGCTTCGTCGCCGACTTCGGCCTATCGGCCTATGATGCAAGCGTGCTGGTCGCCGAGCGCGAGAGCGCCGTGTTCTACGAGACGGTGCTCGACAAGCTCGCCAACCGCGCCCGCGACGGCAAGATGGCGGCGAACTGGGTGATCAATGAGCTGTTCGGCCGTCTCAACAAGGAAGGCGGGGATATTACGGGCTCTCCGGTCAATGCCGAGCAGCTTGCGGCGATCGTCGATCTGATCGGCGAGGGCACGATCTCGGGCAAGATCGCCAAGGATCTGTTTGAGATCGTCTGGCAGGAAGGTGGCGATCCGCGCGCGCTGGTCGAAAGCCGCGGCATGAAGCAGGTCACCGACCTCTCGGCGATCGAGAAGGTGGTCGACGACATCATCGCGGCCAATCCGGACAAGGCCGCGCAGGTCAAGGACAAGCCGCAATCGCTCGGCTGGTTCGTCGGCCAGGTGATGAAGGCGTCCGGCGGCAAAGCCAATCCGCAGAGCGTCAACGACCTGCTCAAGTCCAAGCTCGGCGTCTAGCCTCACGCGTTCGAACGAGGTGGCGGACACGCGCCGTCACCTCGCTTGGTGTTTGCGATGCGACGCTCGCGCGTCATCGACCGCGAAGATCATCCCGTTCAAGTGCGATGCGACGGCCGAATCGTAGCCGGCGCGATTCGCGCAAAACGGCGACTTGCACGCGCTCCGACGAGCGCTTCCGCCGTTAAGCATGAAAATAATTTCGTTGCCAAAATTCGCGACTCAGAGTCCGCGACTCGCCTCCGCGGCGCCGTCGCGCGCTGTGCAGCGTTCGCCGACGCACTGATCGCACGCGATGTACGCGCACAGAATAATACTTGCTGCATAGTGTTTTCCTGCAATCGCTGCGCTTGCGGACGTCGTTGTTGCGAGAAGCAATTGCAATCGCGGACGCGTGTCTCCGCGTGCCGGCAAATCAAGCGCGGCTGGCGCAGGCACGCTGCGTCGTCAACACTTCCTTAAGTCAGAAGATGTTTTTTTCGTCGTGTTGGTGTATTCGGGGTGAGTGCATTCGATCCCCGAATGCGCGCAGCGATTAAAGCCATCTCACACATCGGAGGGCAACATGGCCAAGAAAGCGAAGAAGGCGAAGAAGGCGAAGAGCGCAGTGAAGAAGACTGCGAAGAAGACCCGCAAGGTCGCGAAGAAGAAGAAGTAACTTCGCTTCTGAAGTTGCCGGCTCCTAGCAGCCGGCACGTCATCAGCGCCTCCCAGAGGTTCTGATCGACGATAGAGGGTGTCGGCGAGACATCAGGTCAACGGTCGGGTCGTTCTCTTTTACGGCCCGGCAGAAGAAACAAAGTTTTCTTCGCTCGGTGCGGTTCTCTTTCCAAAGGGCTCCGCAATTTCACAAGCGGCCTTCGGGCCAACGTGAAATCTGGTCCTGACGTGTTCGCCGACGCCCTCGTTCTCCCTGAGGCCGGGGTATTGCCGGCATCCCCTTTCCCGACATTGCTGATCTGACCGCGACGTCGCCGCGCTGCCCCGAGGCAGGCTTGGCTACGGCGCCTGTAGCGTTTTGCGCCACATAGCCATGCATGGTGTCATCGCCGCGCTACGACCGGGCGATCCGGCACGCCGGGACGGCCGTGGTCGAGCCGATGGGCCGCGGCGCCGGATTCCCCGCCTGCCGCGGGGATAGAGGAGGCCGGGCGCGGTCCCGACGGCGCCGCTCCCGCAAATTGCGGCCGCAGGACGCGGACCACCGCGCGCGATGGTTATCGATGTCCCAAAATCCTGCGGTAAACAGAATCTGACGAATCGCAAAAGTGCCTGCAAATCAGGGACTTTTTGAATTCTACACGCGGGTGCCGCGCGCGCGCGTTTACGTCTGCTTCATCGCGATACTTAAACTGCCATTCAAATTTGCCCGCCATCATCGCCTCCAACAACAAGCCGGCAAACGGCGTTGGACAAGACGACTCGGGGATGAGTTGAACGGCGCAGGATCCCAGAAAGGGATTTTGCAAATCACAGTTGGACGGGAGCCGCGCTCGGGGGACGAGGCGGCATAAGAAAAAAGGGGATGCGTTATGTTTCAGGGTACTTTCGATCTCGATACGGCGACGCCGATCGATGCGAGCGCGCTGTCGGACGTGCTGTTCGAGCGCGGGATCTATTGGGCGAGCGGCCGCTCCGGCCTTGTCGATCTCGTCGCCGCGCACAAATGGTTCAACCTCGCTGCCCTGAAGGGCCGCAAGGACGCCGTGGCGCTGCGCCAGGAAGTTGCCGGCCAGATGTCCGATGCCGAGATCTCGGCCGCGCAGCGCGACGCCAGGGCCTGGGTTTCCGCTCACTAAAGCCCCGTTCCGATGGAACCGGAACGGGGCTTCCGGTTCCCATGTGACGCGCTTTCCAGGCGCAAAGCCGATATCGAATTTGCTCGAAGACGCTTCCAGCCGAGAATCGCATCCGCCCCCCGTGTTTTCACGGACGGCTTTGGTTGCGCTGAATCAAAACTTTCGCCGTGCCGCCACTTAAAAACCTGTGCGGCATGAGCACCCAAGACATCAATCGACAATGGCTGCCGATTCAGATCGCGCCCGACGACTGCGATCTGGAACTCGGACGGCCGCACAAGACGGGCATCGTGCCCTTCACCTTTCCGGCCCGGCGCACGTCCGGTGTCTGGTTCAACGTCTGGGCCGACGAGCCGGTGCTGATCTCGCCATGGCATTGGCGGATCTGGCGGTCCGGCCGCAAGGCGCCGACACATATATAAGGTGAGCGGGAATCGGGCCGAGCTCTGCCGTGCTACCCGCACCAGGCCTTCTACGGCTTGATCGGTTTCAGGTGAAAGAACGGCAGACCTTGATTCTGCTGCTGGTGGCGGAGAGGGAGGGATTCGAACCCTCGATACAGCTTGAGACCGTATGACGCTTTAGCAAAGCGTTGCCTTCAGCCACTCGGCCACCTCTCCGGTGCGAGCCTTATGCCTCTAATTGCTTGGGCCGGTCAATTTGTAAGCGCGTGATTGCGCTCGAATATTCCCAGCGATTTTCAAAACAGAACCGGTTTGTCCGTGACCGAACCGTTACGCCTGCAGCGTCGGGCGTATGTAATGAGACTGTTTCTTGCGCATGAGGGCATTCTTCCCAGCGTAAGTAACTGTATTCGCTTCACAATCAATCGAACTGCGGAAGAGGGGCCATCGCGCCTGTGAAAGCCTGCGTCTCCTCGATCACTGTATTAATGCATTGATCTTACTTATCTTTATTGCCGCGTGCCGGTGTCGCACGTTGACCGGGCTGCTTCTCGACCGTAGTCGCTCGGACGGTCCGCGATCTGATAACGGTGCTCCCGGCGGAGCAGGCATCGAGCGGCCGCACCGGATGGGCCTTCGCGGGACCGGTTGCTATGGTCAACGCGTTGAATTGAGGGAGGAATGGGCTTGGCGAATGAGTTGCAGGCCAAATTTCGGCGTGCTGTCGAGGCCTTTCAGGCCAGGGACCTGGCGAAAGCGGAAAAGATCCTTGAGCAGATCCGGAGAGCCTCCCCGAATATCTTCGACGTCGCTCACCTCCTCGGCGTGATCAAGCTGGTTCAAGGCCGATTTTCGGAGGCGGAGATTCATCTCAAGGCGGCGGTCGCCCTGAACGGCAGCAGCGACGAAGCGCTCAGCAACTACGGATACGCGCTCAAGAGCCTCAACCGGCCCCAGGAGGCGCTGGCCTATTTCACGCGCGCATTGGCGGTCAATCCGCGCAATCCTCTCTCGTATCACAACAGAGGCACGATCCTCGCCGAGTCCTCGCGAAACTATTCGGACGCGATCGAACAGTTCGACAAGGCGGCATTCTACAATCCGAACTTTGCCGAAGCATATTCGAGCAAGGGCAATTGCCTTGAAAAGCTCGCCCGCTTTGAGGACGCTCTGGTTGCCTACGACAAGGCGCTTTCGATCAGGTCCGACCTTGAGCCTGCGTGGCTCGGTCGGGGGAATGCACTCCGGAATCTCAAGCGCTACGACGATGCGCTTGCCACATACGCCAAGGCGCTGTCGATCAACTCCGGTTTCGCGCATGCGTGGGTTGGCCGCGGCGATGTTTTCGCCGATCTCGAACGGCATGACGAAGCGCTGGCCGCGTATGACAAGGCGCTGTCGATCAAGCCCGATCTCGAGGGCGCATGGGCTGCCAAGGGTCATGTTTTCTGGCGGCTGAAGCGCTACGACGAAGCGTCGGCTGGCTATGACAAGGCGCTCTCGATCAAGCCGGACTTGGAGAATGCGTGGCTTGGTCGGGGCAATGTGTCATTTGACCTGAAGCACTATGACGAAGCGTTGGCTGCGTTCGACCGGGCGCTGTCGATCCGGCCTGATCTGGCAGAAGCATGGCTTGGCCGTGGCAACGTCCTCAATGAATTCAAGCGCCATGACGATGCGCTCGCCGCATTCGGACGGGCACTCGCGATCAAGCCCGATCTCGCTGAGGCCTGGCTCGGTCGAGGCAATGTCGCGTGGGCTCTCAAGCGCTATGAGGAGGCTCTGGCCGCCTATGACCGGGCGCTCTCGCTCAAGCCTCGCCTTGCGGGGGCATGGATCGGTCGGGGCAACGTCTTCACGGAGCTCAAGCGCCATGACGAGGCATTTGCTGCTTTTGACAGGGCGGTGTCGATCGAGCCGGACCTGGAGGGCATCGAGGGGCTGCGCCTTCTTGCAAAGATGAACCTGTGCAATTGGGACAATCTGGAGGACGAGATTGGTCATTTGACGGAGGCGATACGAGCCGGGAAGGCGAACAGTTCGCCGTTTGCGCTACTGTCGTTGACCGACACTCCCAATGATCATTTGTTGTGTGCCAGAGCGTGGGCGCACGCAAAGCTTCCGCAATTGTCCCACCCGAGCTCAAAAGGTGAGATCCGCAAAAACGACAGGATTCGGATCGGATATGTTTCCCCCGATTTGGGCCAGCATCCGGTCGGGTATCTCGTCGCCGGCGTCTTCGAGAACCACGACACTGATCGTTTCGAGACCTACGCCTTTTCACTGGGCCCGGACGACAACAGCGATCTGCGCAGGAGGCTTGAAAGGCCGTTTCATCGCTTCATCGATTGTTATGACAAGGTCGACAGTGAAATCCTGAGAGCCATCGACGATGCTCAGATCGATATTCTCGTCGATCTTGCGGGCCATACGCAGAATGCGAGGTTGTCGCTGTTCGCAGCCCGTCCCGCTCCGATCGCCGTCAATTATCTCGGCTTTGCCGGAACATTGGGCAGCAGCGCGCTCGCCGACTACATCATTGCCGATCGCGTCGCGCTGCCCGACCAAATCAGCCAATTCTTCGAAGAGAAGATCGTTCGCTTGCCCGGCAGCTTCATGCCGCGCGCTGACAACGATGAGACGATCGGCGAGGTGCTCCCCAACCGGGCTGATCACGATCTGCCGCAGGACTGGACGGTGTTTTGTTGTTTCAACAACGCCTACAAGCTCAATCCGGCTGTCTTCCGCTGCTGGATGAATATTCTGAGGCGCGTGGACCAATCGGTCTTGTGGCTGTCCGACGTCGGCGAGATCGCCAAATCCAACCTGCGAAAGCAGGCGTCGAGCCTGCGCGTCGACCCGGATCGCCTGATCTTTGCAAAGCGCGTTCCGTCATCGGCCGAGCACCTGGCGCGGCATCGCCTTGCCGACCTTTTCCTGGATGCGCTGCCATACAACGCACATACGACGGCGAGCGACGCGCTGTGGGCCGGCTTGCCGGTCGTGACGCAGATTGGAGATAGTTTCGCCGGCCGCGTCGCGGCGAGCCTGCTTGATGCCGTCGGTTTGCCCGAGTTGATCACGCGGACCCGTGACGACTACGAAGCCCTTGCGGTCGAGCTCGCACTGGACAGGCCGAAGCTTCAGAAAATTCGCCAGAGGCTATGGGACAACCGTTCGGCGACGTCGTTGTTCGATGTCGCGCGCTATACGAGGCACCTGGAAGCTGCCTACGAGGCCATGCATCAACGGCATCTGGCCGGATTGCCGCCGGATCACATCGACGTTCGGCCGCTCTGATCGGGTCTATGACGTGCGCCTGCCGTGATCGGGTAGGGGAGCGGCAGCGCCGGCCGCGTCTGCGGCCATCTCCTTATATGTCATGCGAGCGGCGAGCCTGCTCGATCCTGGACTGATCCAACTGAACCGGGCGAGGGGACATCGCGGCAGGCGGGGATGTCTTTGGTGTCCGTGCTTCCCGGGTTCCGGCGTAGAGGGCCCCTCCCGGGCCCATCTGGCCGGATTCCCCTTCGCGAGGTGCGCCGGTGCGGTCCGCGATCGGCCCGGATTCTCCCTTTGATCAGCCGATTCCCGGTCGTCGACTGCTCCGCCATGTGCGCGCCGATTCCACGATTCGAGGGCGTCGAATGCGTGCCTTCCCGCCCCACGGCGCGCGGCGCCTCAAGTGAGGAAATTCAAGGGCAAATGGAACCGCTTCGAAAACAACAATAAAAACAATATGTTGCGAGCGCGTTCTGATCACATCTGCGTGTTATTTGTGCAACACCCGTTGGAAAACGCGCTTCACGGGCTGGGTTCGGAGCGTTCTGTTGTTGTGTGTGCAAGGACGTTCGGTAATTGTGACTGAGCGACGGAGGGGGGCATCCCGAGGTCGTCCCGTCTTAGGTGGTTCGCTTAAGTCCCTCGCGTTCAGCGGGTGTGTCCGAAGGCGCGAAGCGACTAAGCGGTGAGTTAAGGGACAAGGGAACCAACCTTAGGGTGTCTTCACCCAGCGGATCCGGAACCTTCCCTATAGAGCAAACTTGGAGGTTTAACATGAAGTTGGTTAAGAGCCTTTTGCTCGGTTCAGCGGCGGGTCTGATCGCCGTTGGCGGAGCGCAGGCAGCCGATCTCCCCGTGAAGGCCAAGGCGGTCGAATACGTGAAGATCTGCTCCCTGTACGGTGCCGGATTCTATTACATCCCGGGCACTGACACCTGTATCAAGCTGGGCGGTTATCTGCGCGCCGAAGTCGCGCTGAACACCAACTCGGACTTCAGCGGTCAGCTGAACGTTTCGAGCCAGGGCGCAAACGGTGCTCGCAACCGTCTGACGAACTACTACACGATGCGCGCTCGTGAAGATCTCAACATCGACACGCGCACCGCGACCGAGTACGGCGTCGTCCGTACCTTCTTCGACGGCGTGTTCTCCTGGACCACCGGCAACTACGTCGGCACCGGTTCGGGCACCGGCACCACCGCCTACAGCGGCGCGCTGGCTGCTGCGACCAACCCCGGCGCGACCACCACGGGTCTGTTCGGCTCGGGCTCCGGCTCGGTCAACGGCACCGACGGCAACACCTCGGCTGGTTCGCTCGGCGTGTACTACGCCTTCATCCAGTTCGCCGGCTTCACGATGGGTAAGGCCGTGTCGCAGTTCGACGCGCCCTGGACCAACTATCCCGGCAACAACTTCGACAGCCTCGTCGGCGGCAGCGGCACGGTCACTGGTGTCAACCAGTTCACCTACACTGCTGACTTCGGTCAGGGCGTGACGGCGGCCTTCTCGGCCGAAGACTCGACCTCGTACTATCAGGCCGGCAACCTCAACATGACGGGCGCGACCGCGGCCGGCATGCTGGGCGGCGCTTACGGCTCCAACGGCATCGGCGGCTCGCGTTCGCCGAACCTCGTCGGTATGGTGCGTGTCGACCAGGCTTGGGGTCTGTTCCAGGCGTCGGTCGCTGCGCATGACAACCACGTCGCCTACTACGGCGCGTCGGAAGTCACTGGCCACCCCGACGACAAGTGGGGTTGGGCGGTTCAGCTCGCTCTGTCGATCAAGAACATCCCGACCGGTGCGGGTGACGTGATCAACATTTCGGGCGTCTACACCGACGGTGCGACCCGCTACAACTTCCAGAACCTGGCGGGCAGCACGTACTCGATGTGGGGCTCCAACGGTGCGGCCGGCACGTACGGCAGCGTCGGCTTCGCCACCGCTCCGGACACGGTCTACATCACGGGTTCTTCGCAGGAAACCGTCAAGACCTGGGGCTTCCGCGGCGCCTACACTCATAACTGGGATCCGTACTGGAACACCGCGATCTACGGTGCTTACGCTCAGGCCCAGTACGGCACGCTCGCCAAGACCACCCTCTGCGGCGCCGGTGGCGCTGGCGGCGGCGTGTTCGGTGCAGGCTTCGCCGGTGTGACCGCTTGTAACCCGGACTTCGCCATCGCCCAGCTCGGTATCATCACCCGCTGGACCCCGGTCAAGAACCTCACGTTCTCGGCCGACCTGACCTGGACCCACCTCGACCAGAAGTATGCTGGTACGGTGGCCCCGGCCGCGACGCTTGCGGTTCCGGCCAAGCCGGCCGCGACCTACGAGCTGAAGGATCAGGACTCGGTCGTTCTGCTCCTCCGCGCTCAGCGCAACTGGTAAGTTCGGTCTAACGACCTGACAGAGAGCCCCGGCGGGAAACCGCCGGGGTTTTTCTGTTGGGTGGTCGCTTGCCTCGCAGTCGGCGGGAGAGGTGGTCGCCGAGGACGTGAGTCCCGCAAGGCCCGCTAGGACGGGCATCCGGTGCCGCCTCTTGCTGCGAAAGAGGTTGCCAACGAGGCGGCCTCCAGCCTGGGTCAGGCCGGCGCCATTTCAGGTCGAAGGCCCGGCAGTAGGAAGAGCTCTCGACGCTGGACGCGCGATCCAGAAACGAGTGCCCGCTCCATCCTGTCGCTCCGGCACTCGTAGAAGGTCTGGAAGCCGAGAACGTTGTGGCAGGTCTGGACCGCGGCATTGGACAGGGAGCATCCAACCCAGGGACCATCGCCCGGGCCGTTGCTGGCCGCGATCGGGGGCGCTCAACGGCGCGATCGTCTTGGCGACAAGAGCAGGCGCGGACATCGCCAACGTCTTCTTGGCTTTCCGCCTTTTCTTGTTGCCTGGGGCGGTAGACGCTCCTCCCGAGGACCAGGGCGCGCGCGGAGAGTCCGACGCAATCCATGAGCTCTGGCGCGTGAGGGCCGTGCGTCCGCCCGGGAGGAGGGCGGCTACTCGACGCTGCCGGCACCGCGGCGCAGATCGGCCTCGATCTGCAGGCGCGTGCCGCCGCCGAAGCGGGCGCGGTAGACCTGCAGGTTCTCCATGATCCGCTGCACGTAGTTGCGTGTCTCGGAGAAGGGAATCAGCTCGACCCAGTCGACCGCATCGACCTTGGAGTCGCGCGGATCGCCGTAGCGGTCGACCCACTTCTTCACGCTGCCGCGGCCGGCATTGTAGGCGGCGAAAGTCATGATGTAGGAGCCGCGATAGTCCTCGAGCAGCCCGCCGAGCTCGGCCGAGCCGAGCGTGGCGTTGTAGACCGAATCGTTCTTGAGGCGTCCGAGGTCGTAGGTCGCGCCGTGGCGCTTGCAGACATAGCGGGCGGCGTCCGGCGTCACTTGCATCAGGCCGTAGGCCTGCGCCGGCGAGACCACTGACGGGTTGAAGGCGCTCTCCTGCCGCGCGATGGCGTAGACGATGCTGCGCTCGACCTCGGGGCCGATCGGCGTGAACTGCGGAATGCCGTTGACGGGGTAGGCGTAGAAGTCGAACGGCAGGCCGCGGTTGAGCGCGGCCTTCCCGAGCAGCAGCATGCCGCGCGCGTCGCTGTAGCGCTGGGTGATCTCGCCGAGGCCGGTAAGCGCTTCCGGATCGCCGTTCTCGCCCATGTCGGCGAGCATCGGTATCGCCATCTCGCGCTCGTCGAGCTCGTAGAGCAGCTGCGCGGCGCGCACGATCTCGAGGCGCTCGGCGCCGCGGCCGCGCGGCTGGCTGTTCAGCTCGATCTGCGGCAGGCCGAGCTTTGCGCGCGCGAGCTGGCCGTAATAGCTGGTCGACTGCTCGGCGGCCCGCGCATAGGCGTTGCGCGCCTCCTGCTGGCGGCCGGCGGCTTCCGCGGCGCGGCCCTGCCAGTAGCCGGCGCGCGCCAGCGTGGTCGGGTTGACGCTGCCGACGCCGATCCGGGCGAAATGCTGGGCGGCGGTGGCGGGGTCGTTGAGGAAGCGCAGCGCGATCCAGCCCGCAGTGAATTCCTGCTCGGTCTTGTAGATGTCGCGCGAGGGCAGGGCCGCATCGCGCGCGATCAGATAGGCGCTGCGGAACTCCTCGGTGTCGATCATCTTGCGCGCCAGGAGGCGCCGCTCGATCCACCATTCGTCGAGATTGTAGAGCCGGTTCGGATCCTTCGGCGCTGCCAGCATCAGCTGCGCGGCCTCGGCAAACTTCTCCTCGCGGCGCAGCAGCTGGATCTTGCTGAAGATGAAGCCGGGATCGTTGTGCAGCTCGCGCGGCACCGCGTCGAGCAGGGCGCGCGCGTTGGGTGCCTTCTTGACGGCGGCGATGCGGGCCTTGGCGAGCGCGATGTAGCCGGCGCCGAGGCGCTTTGCGGCGCGCAGCGCGGCCTCGTTCTCGCTGCCGTAGAGCAGGGTGTCCATCCGCGCTTTCTGGTCGCCCGCCGTCAGCAGGGCGCCGAACTGGTCGAGCGCGTTGTTCTCGGTGTCCTCCGACATCGGATCGCTGCGCCAGGCCTCGCGCACCAGCCGCTCGGCATTGGCGCGGTCACCGCGCGCCAGCATCGCCCTGGCGAGCGTGAAGCGGCCCTTGGCGGAGATCGGCGACTCGTTCTCGAACCAGGACCAGGCGACGGACTCGTCGCGCCTGTCGTCCCACATCGCGGCTTCCAGGCGGCGGCGCAGGAAGGTCTGCGACGGCCAGCTCGGATTGGCCGAGAGGAACGCGCGATAGCGCTCGACGGTCGCGCCGTTGTCCTCGCTGCGCAGGATGATCCACTCCGCAAGCTTCCGCGCGACGGGATCGGAGATGGAGGCGGCATAGTTGGTCGCATCGCCTGCCTTGCGCTTACGGACCAGCTCGATGACGTTCTCCAGCGTGTCCTTGTCGGCCTGCGACGTCGACGAGGTCGCAGCGACCGCGGCCGGTGTGACCGGCTTGCGCGGCGCGGCGTGCTGGCGGGTCGCAGGCGCAAGCACGGGCGCTGCGATCGGTTTTGCGGCGGGCGCCGGGGCGGTCGGTTTGACGGTGGCCGTCACGGCCGGGGCGGGCGCCGGTTTGGAAGACGCGCCGCTTGCGGCCGGATGTGGCTTTGGCGCAGCGGCCGCTGCGGCGGGCTTCGGCTTGTCCTTCGTGGCGTCCTTGCCGGCGCTCTTGCCGGCATCCGGGGCCGGCTTCTTCGCGGCGTCCTTGGCGGGGGCCTGAGCTGCACCCTTGGCTGCACCGGCTTTCGCCGCGTCCTTGCCGGCCTCCTTGCCGGTTCCCTTGGCTGGGGTCTTGCCCGTGTCCTTCGCCGCTCCCTTGGCAGGCGCTTTCGCGCCGTCCTTGGCGGCCGGCTTCGCGGTTTCCTTGGAGCCTTCAGCGGCTGTCTCGTTGGACTTGGCCAGGGCGGCGCAGCCGACCGACAGCCCTGCCGCCAGGCTCACGACCAGACCTAGGGATCTCCATGCGGCGCGCGGGAAGGAGGTCACGGCGTTTCGTCGCCCCGAATCAGTCAAATGGCTCAAGACCTATCTGTACAGGATCTCTAGGTATTCGATTGAATATGCGGACAAAATACCAACAGCCGCTTACTTTCGGCGGGTTTGCACCACCACCGCGGCAAAATCGCGGCCTAAACGGTGCGTCACGCGGCAGCGGCCCTTTTACCGGCGGGATAGACCCGATATGTATGGGGCTTGCTCTCAAGATTGCCGCGTACGGAGGAAGTCCATGGCAGCCAAGACGAAATTCCGGGGGTCGTTCACCGCCTTGGTCACGCCGTTCAAGAACGGCTCGCTGGACGAGGCGGCGTTCCGCTCCCTGGTCAACTGGCAGATCTCAGAGGGCACCAACGGCCTGGTCCCGGTCGGCACGACCGGCGAGAGCCCGACGCTGAGCCATGACGAGCACAAGAAGGTCGTCGAATGGTGCATCGAGGAGGCCAAGGGCCGCGTGCCCGTGGTCGCCGGCGCCGGCTCCAACTCGACCAAGGAAGCGATCGAGCTTGCGCAGCACGCCGAGAAGGCGGGCGCCAATGCCGTGCTGGTGGTGACGCCTTACTACAACAAGCCGACCCAGGAAGGCATGTACCAGCACTTCAAGGCGATCAACGATGCGATCGGGATTCCGATCATCATCTACAACATCCCCCCGCGCTCGGTGATCGACATGTCGGTCGACACCATGAAGCGGCTGTGGGAGCTGAAGAACATCGCCGGCGTCAAGGACGCCACCGCCAGCATGGTCCGCGTCTCGCAGCAGCGCGCCGCGATGGGCGAGGACTTCAACCAGCTCTCCGGCGAGGACGCGACCATCCTCGGCTACATGGCCCATGGTGGTCATGGCTGCATCTCGGTGACCTCGAATGTCGCGCCGCGCCTGTGCTCGGAGTTCCAGGCGGCTTGGGCCAAGGGCGACGCCAAGGCGGCGCTCGCGATCCACGACAAGCTGATGCCGCTGCACAACAACCTGTTCATCGAAAGCAACCCGGCACCGATCAAGTACGCGATGTCGCTGATCGGCAAGCTCGACGAGACGCTGCGGCTGCCGATGGTTCCGGTCTCCGAACCGACGCGCGTTGCCGTGCGCAGCGCCATGGTGCACGCCGGACTGATCAACTGATGAAATAGCCAACCGGGGGAGCCGTTCATGGGCGTCGACGAAAAGGGCAGGAAGATGCTCACGGAGTTCCGCGAGTTCGCCATGAAGGGCAACGTCGTCGACCTCGCGGTCGGCGTCATCATCGGCGCGGCCTTCGGCGCCATCGTCACGTCGCTGGTCGGCGACGTCATCATGCCGATCATTGGCGCCGCGACCGGTGGTCTCGACTTCTCGAACTACTATATTCCGTTGTCGAAGGCGGTGACCGCCACCAATCTGGCGGATGCGAAAAAGCAAGGCGCGGTCCTTGCTTACGGTAGCTTCCTCACGCTGACGATCAACTTCATCATCGTCGCCTTCGTGCTGTTCCTGGTGATCCGTGCCATGAACACGCTGAAGCGGAAGGAAGAGACCAAGCCCGCCGAACCGGCGAAGCCGTCGGCGGAGGTCGTGCTCCTGACGGAGATCCGCGATCTCCTCAAGAAGTGACGCGCACCCTTCATCCAAACTGTTAGCTTACGTGCGCATCTCGATCAGGTTTTCTGTCCATGGCCGATAAGAACGAACGTCCGATCAAGGTCATGGCGGAAAATCGCAAGGCCCGCTTCAACTATGCGATCGAAGACACGATCGAGGCGGGCATTGCGCTGACCGGCACCGAGGTGAAGTCGATCCGCAACGGCAAGAGCACGATCGCGGAATCCTACGCGGATTCCAAGGACGGCGAGATCTGGCTGATCAACGCCACCATTCCCGAATATCTGCAGGGCAACCGCTTCAATCACGAGCCGAAGCGGCCGCGAAAGCTGCTGCTGCATCGCCGGCAGATCAACAAGCTGATGGGCGCGGTCGACCGCGAGGGCATGACGCTGATCCCGCTCAAGCTTTACTTCAACGAGCGCGGCCGGGCCAAACTGCAGCTCGCGGTCGCCAAGGGCAAGAAGCTGCACGACAAGCGCGAGAGCGAGAAGAAGCGCGACTGGAGCCGGGAGAAGGGCCGCTTGCTGCGGGCGAGGGGATAGCGCGATGAACCAGCGGAACCTGCTCGAGGTGGACTGGAGCCAGATTCCAGCGCCCGCCGATGACGGCGGTGCCGCGCATCTGACCGGCATGACGCTGCCGCCAATCGGCTTGCTCGCGACCGACGACAGGTCGGTGACGCTGTCGGCACTCCCAGGCCGGACCGTGGTGTTCGCCTATCCGCGCACCGGCGAGCCCGGCAAGATCGCGCTGGTCGACGATTGGGACATGATTCCGGGGGCACGCGGCTGCACGCCGCAGACTTGCGCGTTCCGCGATCTGTTTGCCGAGCTGAAGGCCGCGGGCGCTGCCCACGTGTTCGGCCTCTCGACCCAGAGCAATGAATACCAGACCGAGATGGCCTCGCGCCTGCATCTGCCATTCCCGGTGCTGTCGGACGAGAAGCTGGCGCTGACGCGCGCGTTGAATTTGCCGACCATGGAGGTCGCGGGCTTGACGCTGATCAAGCGCCTCGCGCTCGTCATCGACGATGCCAGGATCACGCATGTGTTCTATCCGGTGTTCCCACCCGACCGGAACGCCGGCGACGTCCTGGACTGGCTGAAGGCCAATCCGGCCAAGTCCTGATTCCAAGAAGTCCTGATCCGATCCAGGCAAGGCCTAGTCGAGGTCGGCCCTGATCTTCGCGAACACGCTGCGGAACATGTCGGTGGTCAACACGCCGGTGTTCGTGTTGTAGCGCGAGCAATGATAGCTGTCGTAGAGCTTGAAAGCGCCGGCCTGATGCACCGCGCCGTGGCCGAAGGGGGCCTGCGAGGCCTTCAGCTTCAGCGGCTTGAGCACGGTATCGTGCGCAATCCGTCCGAGCGCCACGATCGCGCGCAGCTTCGGCATGGTTTCGAGATTCGCGACGAGGAACTGGCGGCAGGTGTTGATCTCGACCGGCAGCGGCTTGTTCTGCGGCGGAACGCAATGCACGGCGTTGGCGATGCGGCAGTCCACCAGCTTCAGCCCGTCGTCCGGCCGCGCCTGATAGGTCCCCTTGGCAAAGCCGTATTCGAGCAGCGTCGCGTAGAGCAGGTCGCCGGCGTAGTCGCCGGTGAAAGGGCGACCGGTGCGGTTGGCGCCCTGCATGCCGGGCGCCAGGCCGACGATCAGCAGGCGCGCCGTGATGTCGCCGAAGGGCGGGACGGGGGCATTGTGCCACAACGGCTCCCGCGCGCGGTTCGCCTCGCGAAAGGCGACCAGGCGCGGACAGAGCGGACAATCACGGTCAGGGACGAGGGTGGGGGGCTGGCGGCTTGACCGGACCGCCTCACTCCTCGAAGTCGTCATCGCCCCTCGGCGCCATGGTGGTTGCGCGCTGGAGGAATTGGGGGGCGTGATGGCGTCCCTCGCCACGCTCGCCGCGGTCGCGCGGGGCGGGACGTTCGGACGGGTCGCGGCCGAGCTTGGATTGCAGCTCGACGAGGTCGGTGAAGACGTCGGCCTGGCGGCGCAGCTCGTCGGCGATCATCGGCGGCTGGCTGGCGATGGTGGAGACCACGGTCACCCGGACGCCGCGGCGCTGGACGGCCTCGACCAGGGAGCGGAAGTCGCCGTCACCCGAGAACAGCACCATCTGGTCGATGTGCTCGGCGAGCTCCATGGCGTCCACCGCGAGCTCGATGTCCATGTTGCCCTTGACCTTGCGCCGGCCGGAGGCGTCGATGAATTCCTTGGTCGCCTTGGTGACGACGGTGTAGCCGTTGTAGTCGAGCCAGTCGATCAGCGGGCGGATCGAGGAGTATTCCTGATCCTCGATGATGGCGGTGTAGTAGAACGCCCGGAGCAGCGTCCCGCGGCTCTGAAACTCCTTCAGCAGGCGCTTGTAGTCGATGTCGAAGCCCAGAGTTTTCGCCGTCGCGTAGAGATTGGCCCCGTCGATGAAGAGCGCGATCTTGTTGGTAGGAGAAGGTGACATTCAGTTTGCTCGCGTAGTGTGTCGTGATTGATCGTTTATTGTTGGCGCGGCGGCCCCCAGCCGCGCAGTCCCATAGCGCCTAAACCCGTCGAAACCGCAAATCCGGAGAAGTCGGGGCAATCAAGGTATAGTTATGGCGGACTCTCATACACCCGGCGCCGCCCTCGATGGCAGCCCGGGAAACCACCCATCCCAGCCCCAATGTGGGGGTATCAGAGCCATTTGGCGAGGCCAAATCACAAATTGGCCTTGCGAAATCGCCCTGTCCCCTATAACTACCCCCAATCATCCACATATTTCGTCCCACCCACAACGGAGCGACAGTCCATGGCTCGCGTCACCGTAGAAGATTGTATCGACAAGGTCGACAACCGGTTTGACCTGGTCCTGCTGGCCGCCCACCGTGCCCGCATGATTTCGTCTGGTTCACAACTAACGGTTGACCGCGATAACGACAAGAACCCTGTTGTGTCTTTGCGCGAAATTGCCGACACGACCATCTCGCCGGAGGACCTCCGCGAGGAGCTGGTGCACTCGCTCCAGAAGTTCGTCGAGGTCGACGAGCCCGAGCCCGATACGGTGCCGCTGATCGGTTCCGCCGGTGCCAGCGTCGATGCGGACGATACCGAAGTTGCCGTCGAGCGCATGACCGAAGAGGAGCTCCTGAAGGGCCTCGAAGGCCTCGCTCCGCCGGAGGAGCAGCCCGAGGAAGACGAGTAAATCGTCCCGTCGCAATCATCGACTTCTTGTGATCTTATCAAAGGCCCGAACCGTTGTTCGGGCCTTTGCTTTTGTTGGCGTTTTCGTGGTTACCATAGTGTTGTCGATGGGCGCTGCGAACCTGTCACCGAATTGAACTGACGCACGCGCGATCGGGGCTAAGATGTATACAACGGGCCTCTCTTGGTCCGTTTGAAGGCAGGACGGAATGGTATATCGGCGCCGGAGATCCACGCAGATGCAGGCCGCAACCGAATCGGTTGCCGTGGTCCCGACTGCCCAGGTCGCGCGCCCCGCAAAGCCCCGCGCGCGCATGATGCGTCAATATGACCTCGTCGAGCGCGTCAGGTCCTACAATCCCAACACCAACGAAGACCTGCTGAACCGCGCCTATGTCTACGCCATGAAGGCGCACGGCTCGCAGACGCGGGCCTCGGGCGATCCGTATTTCTCGCATCCGCTCGAAGTGGCGGCGATTCTCACCGACCTCAAGCTCGACGACGCCACCATCGTGGCCGCGCTGTTGCACGACACGATCGAGGACACCGAGGCGACGCGGGCCGAGATCGACCAGATCTTCGGGCCCGAGATCGGGGCGCTGGTCGAGGGCCTGACCAAGCTGAAGCGGCTGGAGCTGGTCTCGCGCGAGGCCAAGCAGGCCGAGAACCTGCGCAAATTGTTGCTGGCGATTGCCGACGATGTCCGCGTGCTGCTGGTCAAGCTCGCCGACCGCCTGCACAACATGCGCACGCTGGAATTCGTGCCGACGGAATCACGCAGGCGCATCGCCGAGGAGACGCTCGACATCTACGCGCCGCTGGCCGGGCGCATGGGCATGCAGGAAATGCGCGAGGAGCTGGAGGATCTGTCCTTCCGCACCCTCGATCCCGAGGCCTATTCGGTGGTGATGCAGCGCCTCGATGCGCTCGCCGAGCGCAACCGCAACCTGATCGGCGAGATCGAGGACCAGCTCTCCAACAATCTGCGGCACCGGGGTCTGGGCGCGCGGGTCTATGGCCGCCGCAAGAAGCCGTTCTCGATCTGGACCAAGATGGAGCGCAAGTCGGTCGGCTTCGAGCAATTGTCGGACATCTTCGGCTTTCGCCTCGTCGTCAACGACATCGAGGCCTGCTATCGCGCGCTCGGCATCGTCCACACCACCTGGCCGGTCGTGCCGGGGCGCTTCAAGGACTACATCTCGACGCCGAAGCAGAACGACTACCGCTCGATCCACACCACGGTGATCGGCCCGGGCAACCAGCGCGTCGAGCTCCAGATCCGCACCGAGGCGATGGACCAGATCGCCGAGCGCGGCATCGCCGCGCACGTCTTCTACAAGGAGGGCGTGGGCTCGCCGACCGAATTCCTCAAGCGCGAGTCCAACGCGTTCGCTTGGCTGCGCCACACCGTCGGCATCCTGTCCGAGAGCGCCAATCCCGAGGAGTTCCTCGAGCACACCAAGCTCGAGCTGTTCCACGACCAGGTGTTCTGCTTCACGCCGAAGGGCAAGCTGATCGCGCTGCCGCGCCACGCCAACGTGATCGACTTCGCCTATGCGGTGCATACCGACGTCGGCAACAGCGCGGTCGGCTGCAAGATCAACGGCAAGTTCTCGCCGCTGTCCTCGGAGCTGCAGAACGGCGACGAGGTCGAGGTGCTGACCTCGGAGGCGCAATCGGCGCCGCCGTCGGCCTGGGAAACGCTGGCGGTGACCGGCAAGGCGCGCGCCGCGATCCGCCGCGCCACGCGCACCGCCGTGCGCGACCAGTATGTCGGCCTCGGCCGGCGCATCGTCGAGCGCCTGTTCGAGCGCGCCAAGATCGAATACGCCGACGACAAGCTCAAGGGCGCGCTGCCGCGCCTGGCGCGCACCTCGATCGAGGACGTCATGGCGGCGGTGGGGCGCGGCGAGATCAAGGCCTCTCACGTCGCGCGCGCGATGTATCCGGACTACAAGGAGGAGCGCGTCGCCCGTTACGGCATCAAGAAGGGCCTCGCCGCCAAGCTCAAGGAGAAGGCGGCCGAGCCGCCGCGCAGCCCGGTCGCGATCCCGATCCGCGGCATCAATTCCGACCTGCCGGTGAAGTTCGCACCGAACGGCGGCGCGGTGCCCGGCGACCGCATCGTCGGCATCGTCACCCCGGGCGAGGGCATCACCATCTACCCGATCCAGGCGCCCGCGCTGAAGGATTTCGAGGAGGAGCCGGAGCGCTGGCTGGACGTGCGCTGGGACATCGAGGACACCGCGCCGCAGCGTTTCCCGGCCCGCATCAGGGTCGAGAACGTCAACGAGCCCGGTGCGCTGGCGCAGATCGCGACCGTGATCGCCGAGCACGACGGCAACATCGACAACATCAGCATGCAGCGCCGCTCGCCCGATTTCACGGAGACGACGATCGATCTCGAAGTCTACGATCTGAAGCACCTGAGCGCGATCCTCGCCCAGTTGCGCGCCAAGGCGGTCGTTGCCCGCGTCGAACGTGTTAATGGATAGCCGCCGCCTGCACGCGTCTGTCCCTCCGATTTCGTGAGTCCTGAAATGCCCGCATCTCCGCTCCGCCTCGGCGTCAACATCGATCACGTCGCAACCGTGCGTAACGCGCGCGGCGGCCGCCATCCCGATCCGGTGCGCGCCGCGCTGCTGGCCATCGAGGCCGGCGCCGACGGCATCACCGCTCATCTGCGCGAGGACCGCCGGCACATCCGCGACGAGGACATGGCGCGGCTGAAGGCCGAGATCTCCAAGCCGCTGAATTTCGAGATGGCGGCGACCGACGACATGATGCGGATATCGCTCGCCACCAGGCCGCACGCGGTGTGCCTGGTGCCGGAGCGCCGCCAGGAGGTGACGACCGAAGGCGGCCTCGACGTGGTCGGCCAGCACAACGCGCTCGCGCCCTACATCGCCCGGCTGAGCGAGGCCGGCATCCGCGTCTCGCTGTTCATCGCCGCCGACCCCGCGCAGATCGAGATGGCGGCGCGGCTGCGCGCGCCCGTGATCGAGATCCACACCGGCGCCTGGTGCGACGCCGTCACCGACGGCCACACCGAGAAGGCCGAGTCCGAATGGGCGCGGATCGTTGCGGGCGTGAAGCTGGCGAAGACGGCCGGACTGGAGGTTCACGCCGGCCACGGGCTCGACTACGCCACCGCGGAGAAGATCGCCGGCCTGCCCGAGATCATGGAGCTCAACATCGGCTACTACATGATCGGCGAGGCGCTGTTCGTGGGTCTTGCCGAGACGGTGCGCAAGATGCGCGCGGCGATGGACCGCGGCCGGAGCCGGGCATGATCATCGGCATCGGCTCCGACCTGATCGACATCACCCGCGTGGCCAAGGTGATCGAGCGCCATGGCGAACGCTTCCTCGACCGCATCTTCACGGCGGCCGAGCGGGCCAAGGCGGAGCGCCGCGCCAAGAACGAGAAGATGGTGGTGGCGACCTATGCCAAGCGCTTCGCCGCCAAGGAGGCCTGTTCCAAGGCGCTCGGCACCGGCATCCGCCTCGGCGTCTGGTGGCGCGACATGGGGGTGGTCAACCTGCCGGGGGGGCGGCCGACCATGCAACTGACCGGCGGGGCGCTGGCCCGGCTCCAGGCCCTGACCCCGGAGGGATTCGAGGCCCGGATCGACCTGTCGATCACCGATGACTGGCCGCTGGCCCAGGCCTTCGTCATCATTTCCGCCGTTCCCTTGGCGAAGCCCTGATCGGTCGGCGGTCGATTTATAATTCTCTTTTAAACTCAATGATTTGGGCAGTTTTGATGCGATCCTTGATTGCGTGGCCCCCGACAACCGTCTAAAAGTCCGCCGACGCAAATCAGGCTGGGCGAATTCGGCTTTACGCCGGAATTGGCCCTCATTATCAGAATCAGGACAATCTCCTTGCGCCGCGAGCGATGGGCTGTTCGCGGGAGGAGGGCGCTCTGTGACCGCCGGCCGGAATTGAGAGAGCAATGAGCGTGACTTCGGGAACGAAAACTGAAAGCGGCGTCGGCGAAACCATCCGGGTCGTCATCCACGCCCTCCTGATCGCGCTGGTGATCCGCACGTTCCTGTTCCAGCCGTTCAACATCCCGTCCGGCTCGATGAAGGCGACGCTGCTGGTCGGCGACTACCTGTTCGTCTCGAAATATTCCTACGGCTACAGCCACTACTCGATCCCGTTCTCGCCGCCGCTGTTCTCGGGGCGGATCTGGGGCTCGGACCCGAACCGCGGCGACATCGTCGTATTCCGCCTGCCCAAGGACGACTCCACCGACTACATCAAGCGCGTGATCGGCCTTCCCGGCGACCGCATCCAGATGCGCGACGGGCTGCTCTACATCAACGACACGCCGGTCGAGCGGCAGCGCATGAGCGAGTATGTCGGCGAGGATCCCTGCGGCGCCGAGAGCGGCGCGATTTCGCGGGTGAAGCGCTGGAAGGAGACGCTCCCGAACGGCGTGTCCTATGAGACGCTGGACTGCGCCGACAACGGCTACATGGACAACACCAACGTCTACACCGTGCCGGCCGGCCATTTCTTCATGATGGGCGACAACCGCGACAACTCCACCGACAGCCGCTTCCTCGGCCAGGTCGGTTACGTGCCGCAGGAGAACCTGATCGGTCGCGCCCAGATGATCTTCTTCTCGATCGCCGAAGGCGAGCATGCGTGGATGTTCTGGCGCTGGCCGTGGGCCGTGCGCTGGAATCGCTTCTTCAAAATCGTCCGATGAAAGACGAAGCCAAGGACATCACGACCCAACCGATCGACGCGCAAGCCGTCCCTGACGGCGAAGCTGCCACCAGGACGGCTGCGACCAAGGCTTCCGAAGGCAAGGCTTCCGAAGGCAAGGTTTCTGAAGGCAAGGCTTCGGAAGGCAAGAGCGCTGACACCAAATCGCCTGCGAAGAAGAAGCGGGCGCGCAGCAGCAAGGCCAAGGCGGCGGACGCGAACGCGGCGCTCGAGGCGCGCATCGGGCACGCCTTCGCTGACCCGAACCTGCTGATGCAGGCGATCACGCATGTCTCGGCGCTGAAGTCCGGGCGCAAGCGCGGCGACAGCTATCAGCGGCTCGAATTCCTCGGCGACCACGTGCTCGGGCTCGTCGTCTCCGACATGCTCTATCATGCCTTCCCGAACGCCGACGAAGGCGAGCTGTCCAAGCGCCTCGCCGAGCTCGTGCGCAAGGAGAGCTGTGCGGACGTCGCCAAGTCGCTCGGCCTGCTCGACGACATCAAGCTCGGCTCGGTCGGCTCCAGCGCCGATGCGCGCCTGCGCAAATCCATCCTCGGCGACATCTGCGAGGCCGTGATCGGCGCCATCTTCCTCGATGGCGGCCATGCCGCGGCATCCGAGTTCGTCAAGCGCAACTGGACCGAGCGCATGCACAAGCCGCGGCGTCCGCTGCGGGATCCCAAGACCGTGCTGCAGGAATGGGCGCAGGGCAAGGGGCTGCCGACCCCGGTTTACCGCGAGGTCGAGCGCACCGGCCCGCATCACGATCCGCAATTCCGCGTCGCCGTCGACCTGCCGGGACTGGCGCCGGCCGAAGGCATCGGCGGCAGCAAGCGCGCGGCAGAGAAAGTAGCAGCTTCGGTGATGATCGAACGTGAAGGCGTTGGCGGCAGCAATGACGGCTGAAGCGAGCGGCGAAGCGCCCACCGCGACGCGCTGCGGCTTCGTCGCGCTGATTGGCGCGCCCAATGTCGGCAAGTCCACGCTGGTCAACGCGCTGGTCGGGGCCAAGGTGACGATCGTCTCGCGCAAGGTGCAGACCACGCGCGCGCTGATCCGCGGCATCGTCATCGAGAACAACGCGCAGATCATCCTGGTCGACACGCCCGGCATCTTCTCACCCAAGCGCCGGCTCGACCGCGCCATGGTCTCGACCGCCTGGAGCGGGGCGCATGACGCCGATCTCGTCTGCGTGCTGCTCGATGCCAAGACCGGGATCGACGAGGAGGCCGAGGCCATCCTCGCCAAGGCGGCCAGCGTCAACCACGAGAAGATCCTGGTCATCAACAAGGTCGATCTCGTTCAGCGCGAGAAGCTTCTGGCGCTGGCGCAGGCCGCCAACGAGCGCATGAAGTTCGCGAAGACCTTCATGATCGCGGCGATCTCGGGCGACGGTGTCGACGACATCCGCACGACGCTGGCCGAGATGGTGCCGCCGGGCCCCTACCTCTATCCCGAAGACCAGATGTCGGACGCACCGATGCGGCAGCTCGCGGCCGAGATCACGCGCGAGAAGATCTATCAGAAACTGCACCAGGAATTGCCCTACCAGTCGACGGTCGAGACCGACAAATGGGAAGAGCGCAAGGATAAGTCGGTGCGGATCGAGCAGACGATCTTCGTCGAGCGCGAAAGCCAGCGCAAGATCGTGCTCGGCAAGGGCGGCGCGACCATCAAGTCGATCGGCGCGGACTCGCGCAAGGAGCTGATGCAGATCCTGGACGTGCCGGTGCATCTGTTCCTGTTCGTCAAGGTGCGCGAGAACTGGGGTGACGATCCCGATCGCTATCGCGAGATGGGCCTGGATTTCCCCAAAGAATAACAGAAAAAGATCGATCGCCGATGAGCCTGCCCGCCAACGTCCAGCGCTTCGAGGCGCTGCTTTATGCATCGTTGATGCTGGATGCCGTCTCGGTCGCGGTGCAGGACCGCACGCCCAATGCGGAGATGACCGAGCAGATGATCATGACGGCGACGCTGCTCGCCGGCGGCATGATCCTGCTGCTGGTCTATTTCGTCTGGCTGGCCGCGCATTGGCGTAAGAACTGGCCGCGTTGGGTGCTCGCCGCGGCGCTCGTGCTGTCGGTGATCTCGCTCGGCCAGATCATCGGCGAGAAGGGCATGGAGCTCGACAGCGCCATCGAGATCGTCTCCTGCGTGCTGACCACGATGGGCCTGTATTTCTCCTTCAGCGGCGACGCCCAGGGCTGGTTCAACGCGTGAGGATTTGCACGGTGCCGTAGGGTGGATGAGCCCCCGGCGGCGCGAAGCGCAGTCCGCCGGCGCAATCCGCCCTACGACCGGTATGCGTGGATGATGATCGCCGCACTCACGATGACGGCCCAGACCACGAAGCCCACGACGACGCCGAGCGCCGGAGACAGGATTATCCGGCCTTCGCCGGTACGCGTGATCTGCAAGAGGCCCGTCCAGCCGATCCGGCTCATGCTTTCCGGGAATTCGACGGTGATCCTGCCGAACGTGGCGACAAATAGCAGCGCAAGCGCAGTGAAATAGAGAACGGTCGGAAGGACCGCCCAGACGACCCAGAACACCAATTCGAGAACGAGTGCGATCAAGTCGAAAATGATGCTGGCCATCGTGCTCCCTGGCGTGTCCGAACTTCTGCATCAAGGCATATCGCGTTATACTTAGCATATGGAATGGACCGACGAAGGCATCGTGCTGGGCGTGCGGCGGCATGGCGAATCGAGCGCCATCGTCGAGCTGCTCACGCGCGCGCATGGCCGGCATCTCGGTCTCGTCCGCGGCGGCGCCAGCTCGCGGCTGCGGCCGCTGCTGCAACCGGGCAATAGCGTCAGCGCGGTGTGGCGGGCGAGGCTCGACGAGCATCTCGGCACTTATGCGATCGAGGGCCTGAAGCTCCGCGCCGCGACGCTGCTGGGTTCGTCCCATGGCGTCTACGGCGTCACCCATCTGGCCTCGATCGCGCGGCTGCTGCCGGAGCGCGACCCGCACGAGGAGATCTTTGCGCTGCTCGAACATTCGCTCGACGATTTCGACGATATCGGCAGCGCTGCCGTGCACCTGATCCATTTCGAGCTGGCGATGCTCGCCGAGCTCGGCTTCGGGCTGGCGCTGGAGAATTGCGCGGTCACCGGCGAGACCACGGATTTGATCTACGTCTCGCCGAAGTCAGGCGGCGCGGTGTCGCGCGGCGCGGGCGAGCCATGGCGCGACCGGCTGCTGCGGCTGCCGCCGTTCCTGCGCCATGGCGAAACCGCGAGCGAGCTCACCGAACAGGACCTCCAGGACGGCTTCCGGCTGACTGGCCTGTTTCTCCTGCGCCACGTGCTCGAGCCGCGCGGGCAGGGCCATTCCGACGCGCGGGCCGGCTTCATCAACGCCCTCACGCGGCAGCAGGCGAGGGCGGCGCTCCCCTCGCCATGAGCTGATCGCGTCTCTGCCTTGCCCCTCGACATGGGGTTCCCCCGGAACGAAATCGGGCCGATCGCGTTCGCTCCCTCAGGGTTCCACAACGGGGACAGCCTAAATGTTGATCAGAGGATTTGCCTTGTCCGCGGCGCTGGTTGCGCTTGCGCCTGAAGCAACGGCCGGAGAGCCGCAACCGGGCGTGTTTAAGCGCGCCTCCTGCACCGTCGTCCGGTACTATGTGGCGAAATATTCCGCTGCCGCCGCAGAGACATGGGCGCGGGCCCATGGTGCGACGGAGGCCGAGATCGAGGCTGCTCGCCGCTGCGTGGCCAATGCGCCGACGCCGGCACAGCCCAAGACCCCCACTGTGACCTCGACCGTGACGGCGGGCTGGGCAGGGCAATAGCTGCCGGTTCGCGCGTTCAACGAGAAGACGGCAGCCACCGACGCGCGCATGACGCGCCGGTCGGATGGCTTGATATCGCAATTGCCTGCAGGCCGCGCAGCGTGGCGGCGGTGGTCGCTTGCCGGCCACGCGCATCATTGCGCACCACATCGGCCCGATCAGATTCCGCGCATCTTCGACCGTTGACCTAAATCAACATCGCCGAGTTCAGTCCTCGTTGAATGGCTGTGCGCGACGGCGAGGTCGAACATGGCGATGGAAAATCTGAAGCTGCCCGACGGTCCGATGTCGGGCCTTGTCGCGTCCGCCGTCGAATATCTGGTCGATGCCGGGCAACGCAGCGTGCTGTTCCTCGACATCATGCGTCAGCGCGGCGACCAGTATCGCGAGCACGTCACCCAGACTGCACCACATGTGCTGCAATATGCTGCCGAATTGATCACCGACGGCCGCACGCTGGACGAGCCGGTCAATTACGCTCTGGTGCGCATCATTCCGCCCGGCGATGTCGAGATCGACATGAGCCGGCGGCCGTTCGTCGTCGTCGATCCGCGTGCCGGCCACGGTCCCGGCATCGGCGGCTTCAAGGCCGACAGCGAGATCGGCGTCGCGATGAAGGCGGGACACCCCTGCTATTTCATCGGCTTCCTGCCCGAGCCGGTGCCGGGCCAAACCATCGAGCGCATCGCGCGCGCCGAAGCGAAATTCATCGAGACGGTCATCAATCGCCATCCCGATGCCGACGGCAAGCCCTGCGTGATCGGCAACTGCCAGGCGGGCTGGGCCGTCATGATCCTGGCATCGCTGCGGCCGGAGCTGTTTGGTCCGCTGATCATCGCCGGCGCGCCGCTCGCCTATTGGGCCGGCGTGCACGGCAAATATCCGATGCGCTATTCCGGCGGCCTGTTGGGCGGAAGCTGGCTGACGGCGCTGACCAGCGATCTCGGCGCCGGCAAGTTCGACGGCGCCTGGCTGGTGCAGAACTTCGAGAACCAGAATCCATCCAACACGCTGTGGACCAAGCAGTACAACGTCTATTCCAAGGTCGATACCGAGGCGGAGCGCTATCTCGACTTCGAGCGCTGGTGGGGCGGACACGTCAACCTCAATGCCGAGGAGATCCAGTTCATCGTCGACGAGCTGTTCATCGGCAACAATCTCGCCGCCGGCCGCATCGAGATGTCGGACGGGCAGAAGGTCGACCTGCGCAACATCCGCTCGCCGATCGTGGTGTTCTGCTCCAAGGGCGACAACGTCACCCCGCCGCAGCAGGCGCTGGACTGGATCCTGGAATGCTATTCCGACGTCGACGAGATCAGGGCCTACGGCCAGACCATCGTCTACACCGTTCACGAGAGCATCGGTCATCTCGGCATCTTCGTCTCCGGCGGCGTGGCGAAGAAGGAACATGCGGAATTCTCCAGCAACATCGATCTGATCGACGTGCTGCCACCCGGGCTCTACGAGGCGACGTTCGAGGGCCGTGGCGACGAGACCACCAATGCCGATCTCGTGGAAGGTCACTGGGTGATGCGCTGCGAGGCCCGCACCCTGGACGATATCCGCGCCATGGGCGGCAATTCGCCGGAGGATGAGCGCCGCTTCGCCGCCGCCAAGCGCATCTCCGAGCTCAACCTCGCGGCCTATCAGAAATTCCTGCAGCCCTGGGTCAAGAAGATGGTGACGCCGCAAATGGCGGATTGGGCCCGCAACATGCATCCGCTGCGGCTGCAATATGAGGCCTTCAGCAGCAAGAATCCCTTGATGTCCAGCGTCAAATCGGCCGCCGACAAGGTCGAGGACAACCGCAGGCCGGTCTCGAAGGACAATCCGTTCCTGGCGTTCCAGGAGCAGATGTCCAAGCAGATCGTGCATGCACTCGACAGCTGGCGCGACGCGCAGGAGGCGCTGAGCGAGACCATGTTCCTCAATCTCTACGGCTCGCCGGTGCTCCAGGCTGCCGTCGGCATCGATCCGGACTCCGTGCCCTCGCGCCGCCGCGAGATGTCGGACGAGCATCGCGCCATGCTCGAGAAGCGGATCGCCGAGTTGAAGTCGCGTATCGGTGAGGGCGGGCTCCGCGAGGCGACGCTGCGGGCACTGCTCTATGTCGGCTCGGCGCGCGGCATGGTGGACGAGCGCAGCATCGAGGCGCTGCGCCAGGTTCGGCGCGACCATGCCGGCGCCCGGATGACGCTGCCCGAATTCAAGATGCTGGTGCGCGAGCAGTTCTTCATGCTGCTGCTGGATCGGGAGCGCGCCCTGGCCGCCATTCCGGGCCTGTTGCCCGACGACATGAACCAGCGGCGCGCGGCCTTCGCGGCGATGCGTGAGGTGCTGTCGGCGAGCGAGGACATCACCGGCGAGCGCGCCAATCGCCTGAAGCGCGTTGCCGGGCTGTTTGGCCTGGATGGCGAGGGCGAGGTGACGTCCAACGTTGCCCCTTTCGACCCCCAGGCAAGAGCGTCGTAGCGCGGATTGGCGGAGGCGGGAGTAACATCATGTCGGCCGAAACGACGCACGAGACCGGCAGCAAGTACGACCGGCTGATCGCGGCGGCCAGGGCCGCGCCCCCGACGCCGACCGTTGTCGTGCATCCCTGCGACGAGACGTCCCTGCGCGGCACCGTCGACAGCGCCAGCGCCGGGATCATCCGGCCGATCCTTGTCGGACCGGAGCGGAGGATCAGGGACACGGCCGCCAAGTTCGATCTCGACGTCACCGGCTTCGAGATCGTCGACGCCGCGCACAGCGACGATGCCGCGGCCAAGGGCGTCGAGCTGATCCATGCCGCCAAGGGCGAGCTGCTGATGAAGGGCAGCCTGCACACCGACGAGCTGATGCGTGCCGTCACCGCCAAGGTCGGCGGCCTGCGCACCGACCGGCGCATCAGCCATGTCTTCGTCATGGACGTGCCGGCCTATACCGACACCATCTTCGTCACGGATGCCGCGATCAACATTTTTCCCGATCTCGACGCCAAGCGCGACATCATCCAGAACGCGATCGATCTCTACAACCAGGCCGGTTTCGGCCGGATGCCGCGGGTTGCGATCCTGTCGGCGGTCGAGACCGTGACGTCGAAGATTCCCTCGACGATCGAGGCCGCGGCGCTTTGCAAAATGGCCGATCGCGGCCAGATCACCGGCGGCCTGCTCGATGGTCCGCTGGCGTTCGACAATGCGATCGACCCGGAAGCCGCGCGGATCAAGGGCATCGCATCCGAGGTCGCAGGCCGGGCGCAGATCCTCGTTGTCCCGGACCTGGAGTCCGGCAACATGCTGGCCAAGAACCTCGCTTATTTCGCCAAGGCGGATGGCGCCGGCATCGTGCTCGGTGCGCGGGTGCCCGTCGTCCTGACGTCGCGCGCGGATTCGCCGCGTGCACGGATGGCCTCCTGCGCGGTCGCGGCGCTCTATGCGCACGCCCGGCGTCAGAAGGCGCCGACAGTGGCCGCGTGATCGCCATGGAGTCGATCCTCGTCGTCAATGCGGGTTCCTCCAGCGTCAAGTTTCAGGTCTATGCGATCGAGGGTGAGGGCACCCTTCGCCGGCACATCAAGGGACAGATCGACGGCATCGGTAGCCGGCCGCGGCTGCGTGCAAGCAGCGCAGGCGGTGATGCGCTGGCCGATCGGGCCTATCCGATCGAGACCGTGCCTGACGTTCCGGCGGCGATGGCCGTTGCCGGCGCCTGGCTGCGCGACGAGCTGCGCGTCACGCCGGTCGCGGTCGGGCACCGGGTCGTGCACGGAGGACCGGACTACGCAAAGCCGGTGCGGATCGACCATGGCGTGGTGTCGCGTCTCGAACGTTTCGCATCCCTGGCGCCGCTGCACCAGCCGCACAATCTCGCGCCGATCCGATCGCTGCTGGCGAATTTCCCGACGCTGCCGCAGGTGGCGTGCTTCGACACGGCCTTTCACCGCTCCCATGATGCCGTCGCGGATCACTACGCCATTCCGCATCAGCTCCATGCCGAGGGCGTCAGGCGCTACGGATTTCACGGGCTGTCTTACGAATACATCGCCCGAACGCTGCCGAGTGTCGCTCCCGACATCGCCAAGGGGCGCGTGATCGTCGCCCATCTCGGCAGCGGTGCCTCGATGTGCGCGCTGAAGGATGGCCGCAGTGTCGAGAGCACGATGGGCTTCACGGCACTCGACGGCCTGCCGATGGGAACGCGTCCCGGGCAGATCGATCCCGGCGTGGTGCTCTACCTCATCTCCGAGAAGGGCATGCCGGCCGCAAAAGTGCAGGACTTCCTCTACCGCGAATGCGGGCTGAAGGGCCTCTCGGGCATCAGCAACGACATGCGCGAGCTGGAAGCGAGCACCGACCCGCACGCGCGGCTCGCGATCGACTGTTTCGTTTACCGCATCGGCCTCAATGCCGGCATGCTGGCCGCCGCCCTGCAGGGGCTCGACGCCTTCGTGTTCACGGCCGGCATCGGCGAGAACTCGGCCTCGATCCGCGCGCGCGTCGCCAGCCGGCTCGAATGGCTCGGCGCCGTGCTCGATGCAGGCGAGAATGCCCGCCATGCGCGGCTGATCTCGGACGCCGGGAGCGGCATCCCCGTCTACGTCATCCCGACCGACGAGGAACTGATGATCGCGCAGCACACGCTTGCGCTGCTGATGAACGGCCAATCGCACAACACACGACCTGAGAGGGTGTCATGATCCCCGTATTCCCCGACAGCAAGGTGGCCCTCAAGGGCAAGAAGGGCCTGATCGTCGGCATCGCCAACGACCAGTCGATCGCCTGGGGCTGCGCACGCGCGTTTCGCGCGCTCGGCGCCGATCTCGCCGTCACCTATCTGAACGATCGCGCCAAGAAACACGTCGAGCCGCTTGCCCAGGCGCTGGAGGCGCCGATCTTCATGCCGCTCGATGTCATGGTCGAGGGCCAGACAGAGGCGGTGTTCGAACGCATCGCATCCGAGTGGGGGCAGCTCGACTTCCTGCTCCATTCGATCGCCTTCTCGCCCAAGGAGGCCCTGCACGGACGCGTCGTCGATGTCGGCCGCGACGGGTTCCTCAAGACCATGGATGTCTCGTGCTGGTCGTTCATGCGCATGGCGCATCTCGCCGAGCCGCTGATGAAGAACGGCGGCACATTGTTCACCATGACCTATTACGGCAGCCAGATGGTGGTCGAGAACTACAACGTGATGGGCGTCGCCAAGGCCGCACTCGAGGCCTCGGTTCGCTACATCGCTGCGGAGCTCGGTCCGAAGGGCATCCGCGTCCACGCGATCTCGCCGGGGCCGCTGGCGACCCGTGCTGCATCCGGCATTCCGGAGTTCGACGAACTCATGGACAAGGCGCAATCGAAGGCGCCGGCGCGCAGCCTGGTCAGCATCGACGATGTCGGCAATGCCACCGCCTTCCTCGCGCTCGATGGCGCCAAGTTGATGACCGGTGGCGTGCTCTACATCGACGGCGGCTATCACATCATCGATTGATCGCGCGGGGTCATCGGCGGTCCGCGGCGCTGAGGCGAAGGGCTGATCGTGGCATCATGCCGGTGTTTTGCCCGACGGAACAACCGCCTTTTTGGGGCTGCAAATTCGCCGATCGAAAAGCGTAATGATTCCAACCCGCCGCTACTGTGCATGGGATTGTTTTCGAACTTTTTGGTCAGCGATAGTGCAGGGCGATCAGTTCGGCGATGCAGGCCGGCTTCTTGGCCCCCTCGATCTCGATCACGAGATGGTAGTTCACGCGCAGGCCGTCCGGCGGCACGTCTTCGGCTTCCGCAACGCTCACGCGGCCGCGCAATCTGGAGCCCGCCGGCACCGGCGCGAGATATCTGATCCGGTCGGCGCCGTAGTTCAGCGTGTTGCGGAGACCCTTCAGGCCGATCACCGAGCGGATGAACAGCGGGGCGAGCGCGAGCGACAGCAGGCCATGGGCGATGGTCTTGCCGCCGGGCATCTCCCTGGCTGCGCGCTCCTGGTCGACATGGATCCACTGCTCGTCGCAGGTCGCTTCCGCGAACTGGTTGATGCGGTCCTGCGACACCTCGACCCAGTCGCTCACGCCGATCTCGGTGCCGACAGCGGATTTGATCTCGCTGAAATCGCTGAATACGCGCATGTCTCCCTCGTCAGATTTGCATCGCCGGGACGGTGTCGGGAACGGCCAGTTCCGCTTCCGTCACCGCCAGCACCTCGCCGATGCTGATACCGGGCGCCGTCTCCAGCAGCGTCGCCTTGCCGCCGGGAAATCCGATCACGGCCATGTCGGTCACCACGAGATGGACCGGCCGCGCCGACGTCAGCGGCAGGGAGCATTTGGCGACGATCTTCGACTTGCCCTTGGCGGCATGCTGCATGGCGACGATCACGCGCTTGGCGCCGCTGACGAGGTCCATCGCGCCGCCCATGCCCGGAACCATCTTGCCGGGGATCATCCAGTTGGCGAGATGGCCATGTGTGTCGACCTGGAGGCCGCCGAGCACGGTGATGTCGACATGGCCGCCGCGGATCAGGCCGAACGACATCGCGCTGTCGAAGGTCGCCGCGCCCGGCAGCGCGCTGATCGGCCGGCCGCCGGCATCCGTGAGCGTCGGGTGCGCCATGCCTTGCTCGGGGATCGGCCCGGTGCCGATCAGGCCGTTCTCCGACTGGAAGAACACTTTCAGGTCCGCCGGAACGTAGTTCGCGACCAGCGTCGGAATGCCGATGCCGAGATTGACGAGGTTGCCGGTCTTCAATTCCCTGGCGACGCGCCGCGCGATGATGACCTGCGGATCCATATTTCACCCGTTCGTAATGAGGTAATCGACGAGCGGCGCCGGCGTCATGACGTGGTCGGGCGCGATGACTCCCACCGGCACGATGTTCTCGACCGTCACGATCACCGTGTCCGCCGCCATCGCCATGATCGGGTTGAAGTTGCGCGCAGTCAGCGCATAGGCGAGGTTGCCGAGATAGTCGGCGAGGAAGGCGTGGACCAGTGCGTATTGTGCCCGCAACGCCGTCTCCAGCAGGAATGGCTGGCCATCGACCTCGATCTGGCGTTTGCCTTCCGCGACGAGGGTGCCGACGCCGGTCGGGGTCAGCACGCCGCCCAGTCCGCATCCGCCGGCGCGGATGCGTTCGACGAAGGTGCCTTGCGGCACGAGATCTACGACGATCTGGTTCCCCAGCATTTGCTGCTGCGCCTTCGGATTGAGGCCGATATGCGTCGCCGTGAGCTTTGCGACCAGCGCCGCATCGAACAGCTTGCCGACGCCTCTGCCGGGCACGGCGGCGTCATTGCAGATCAGGGACAGGCCGGACTTGTTCTGCCGGACGAGTTCGTCGAGCAGGCGCTCCGGCGTCCCGACCCCCATGAATCCACCGACCATGACGCTGGCGCCGGCCGGGATCATCGCAACGGCTTCTTCGACGGAAACGGCCTTCATGCAGGAACCTCCGCGGCGGGCGCAGACAGATGCCGGATCGATGTTGCGGGCGCGCGGTCTCGCAGTCTTGATCTGCGTCAAGGCTTCGATTCATTCGCGCTGGACGATACCGATGCTTTCCAGGGTCTCGTTCCAGAGCCGGCGCACTTCGGCATGCCGCCGCTCGAGCGCCGCGCTGACGGCATCCCGGAAGGGAAGCAGGTCGCGTCCTTTCAGAAACAGGATCTGTGCCTGCAGCAGCCGGCTGCTCTCGAACTCGATGCGGCGGAGCGCCATGACGAAGGGATCGTTCTGGTTCGCGTCCGTCGGCAGCAGGGCGGCTGGACGTATCCCGGCGTGAATCGCATGCGCAAGCGTCGCAAGGTGAATGGCCTGCGCGCGGGCGGGATCGGCGATGTCCTCGACCGGGACGGGGAGCCACGCCATCTCCCATGATGCGACCATGTGGGTCAGCGCGAAATCGGGGACCCATGCGGTCGCGCGCGCGAGCAGCGAGACGATCTCGCTCTCGCGATAGAACTGGGCGTTCAGCTCGACCTGCCAGGCCGCATCGAATTTCGCGGGCAGGACGACCGCGAATTGCCGTGCCAGCGCGCCATGCGCGGAGACCAGGAACGCGGCGACCCGCGTCTGCTGGCGCGGCTGCACGCTGCCGTCGGTCTCCAGCGGTCCAAAGAACGCGTTCATGTCGTCGCCGTCCTCCGCACGGGAATTGCGCGCAGATGGTCATAGTCCGCGGGAAATGGCGAATAGTCTCCGCCGGCATCGTCCGGCGCGATCAGGACCTGCTTGTTGCCCTGCCAGCGTCCGGCCATGACGTCCTCGGCGAAGCGAGCCAGGAGGTCGGCGGTGAGCGCGGCCTTTTCCAGCGTGAAGGCGTGATAGGCTTTCGGAATGATCACGAGTGCGCTGTCGGGAATCTCCACACGCAGCGTCTCGTGCAGCGCGCGGGGCGTGAGGAAGTCGAATTCGCCGTTCAGGATCATGGTCGGAGTGGTGATCGAGGAAAGACGCGGCGTCAGCGGCTTGAAGTCGAGGAAGGACTCCATGAGGTTCTGCAGCGCATAGACGTCGTTCACGAGCCAACCCTGCCGCTTCACGCTGTCGAGCTTGTCCAGCAGTGGCTTTAGCCACTGATCCGACAGGTTCATCGGCAGCAGCAGATCCTGCAGATAACTGGTGCCGCCCAGAATGAGACCGGTCCGCAGGGCGTTACCGATCAGCAGGAGTTGCGGCGAAAGCTCCGCGAAGCAGCTCATCGGCACGAGCCCGGACAGCCGCGCGCCGTGCTCGATGGCATAGCGCAGCGCGATCAGGCCGCCGAAGCTGATGCCGCCGAGGAACACCGGGCCATCGCCGAGCTCGCCGATCAGCTGATGCAGCACGGCGGTATGGTCGTCCTGATTAATGAACAAGGCGGGCTTGTCGGATATGCCCTGGCCGAGCAGGTCGAAGGTCGCGACCCGAAAATGCCGTGCGGTGAGCGCGTCGCGATAGGCACCCCAAAGCTCGGAATATTGTGTAAGCCCGTTCACCAGCACATAGGTCGGCGCGCCCGCCGGCCCGTCAAGCTCATAGCGGATTCGATATGAGCCGTGACTGAGGAAGGGCATCGCGGGGACCGGCCAGCATGATGATGGCCGCGATCCTCAATGCTGGCGTGAGGATTCCATTGAGCTAAATCAAACCTCCCCGGGGCGCCCGACCTAGCGTTCGCGCAAAACATCGCCAGGAGGAGTCCGCCATGACCGGGGCTAAGGCGCTTCAGCGTTGCTTCGTCACCTTGATCGTGTTGCTGGTCGGCACCGCGCTCGCCGTCGCGCAACCGTTCACGCGCCGCTCGTCACAGGTGCAGCATGACGGGCTCAAGAAGACGTATGAGATCGCGAACTTTCGCCTCGGCGGCAAGTACGATCTGGCCAGCCCGTCGAAATGGGAGAATGGCGGCGAGGGCGGAGTGACGCTGGAATCGTTGGGCGCCGGCAAGCTGCGTACGGGCTACATCGCAATCGGCACCCCGCGGCGTAACGCCAGCGGTGAGATCACCAACGCGATCGTCATCAACTCCTACTACTCCGGCGATTCCACCGACATGTACGAGCAGTGGGTCAAAGGCGCCGCGCTGTCGGGCGGCGTTCCCATCATCGGACCGGGACGGCCGATCGACACGGACCGCTACTACGTCGTCATGGTCGATCCGCTCGGGACCTGGGGCGCGAGCAAGCCGTCCGACGGTCTCGGCATCAAGTTTCCGCAGTACAGCTACTACGACATGGTGCAGGCGAATTACCGCCTTCTGCGCGACGAGCTGAAGGTTGCGCGCGTCGCGCTGGTTACGGGCGTCTCGATGGGCGGCACCCAGACCTATGTCTGGGGCGTGATGCATCCTGAATACGTGAACGCCCTGATGCCGATCGGCGGCACCACGCAGTCCGACGGCGAAGACCCCGTCGGCAACTGGACCTTCCAGATGATGACGGCGGCGATCCAGGCCGATCCGGTCTGGCAGTCCACCAACGGCGATTACTACAAGCTGCCCAAGGAAAAGCATCCGGTGCCGGGTGTTGCGTTCGGCTGGTCGATCCTCGGAATGACGGGGTACGACTTCGCCTTCCGCACCAGCCAGAATTGGGGCGCCGTGCAGCCTGAGATCTTCTATTGGGATCCGCCGAACGAGAAGGCGGGATTGAACGTCGTCAACCGCGCCAAGCTCTACGACGCGGTCGACCTCGTCTGGCGCAACAGGGTCGGCGAGACCCACAACGTCAATCCCTATCTCGGCCGCATCCAGGCGCGCACGCTGGTGATGCATATCACCAACGATCTCTGGCTCAACTTCAAGCTGGCCCAGAAGGCGGTCGACCGCGTACCCGGCGCCGATCTGATTGCCCAGGAAAGCCCGGTCGCCCATTACGGCGTGTTCCCGATCATCAACCAGCGCAAGAACGATCCGAAGTTCGTTGCCTTCATGGACGACGTCGCGAGCCTCGATCGCGCGCAGAAGTTCACCGACAAGAACTATCGCGTCCCTGGTGTCGCCGAGACGATCGATCCCAAGAAATCCTTCTGGAAGGATTTCGTGACCTATCCCTATCCGGTCAAGTTCGCCAATGCCAAGGACAAGAGCGGCAACGCCTGGCAGATCGGCTACATGGATGAATACAACGGCACCGACCGGGACCCGAAGGTGCTCGTCATCATCCATGGCAAGGGCGCGTTCGGCGGCCATTACGGCAACATCATGCAATATGCGCTGCGTAGCGGCCTTCGCGTGATCGTGCCGGACCTGCCGCATTACGGCATGTCCGGACCCGGCAATCTCGACAAGAGCCCGGCGCGCACCATGCAGGACATGCGCGAGGTCATCTATGACCTCGTCGTCAACCAGCTCGGCGTCAAGAAAGCCTACTATCTCGGCCATTCGCTCGGCGGCCAGTTCGTGACGGGCTATGCGCTGACCTGGCCGGACGCGGTGCAGGGGCTCGCGCTCGAGGCGCCGTCGGGCCTCGAGGAATATCCGCGGGAGATCACCATCGCCAAGGACAAGAAGGCGAAGCTGTTCGACCCGGCCTTCGACCACGATTTCGACAAGTGGAAAGCCGTGTGGGACCAGACCGGCATTCTTGCGGCCGAGATGGGTCGCTCGGAGCAGAACATCCGCGACTTCTTCTATTTCAAGAAGCGTGACCCCGACACCGGTGCGGTGTCGGCGGCCAAGAGCGGCTATTTCTTCAGCGACAGCGAGTATGCCCGCTTCCATACCGAGCAGCGCGTCGGGCTGACCAAGGGCAACCCGAAGGAGCTCGAGCAATGGTGCAACGTCTTCATCTATGACATCCACACGATCGGTGCCGAGGTCCAGCAGGACGATCCGAAGAATCTCTATGAGCGGGTGACCCAGATCAAGGCGCCGATCTTCCTCGCCTTCGGCGACAAGGAGCCCTTCATCCCGACGCCCGCCTTCAACGGGCTGACCGATCTCGGGCGCGATGTCATCTCGCCGTTCATGACGCGGATGACGAATGCCGGCAACCGGCCGATCCTGAAGATCTACCCGGACACCGGACATTTCATCCACACCGACAATCCCGTCGAATATTCGGTCGACGTCGTGGACTTCGTCGTCAAGGGCGGTGTCGACACCTCATCGCCGGCCGGTATCGACCGCATGATCAAGGGCGCCGTCGTCTCGGCCTTGCCGGTGGCTCCGAGTCCTCCCGGCGCCGCGCCCACGGCCGGCCTGAACAAATAGGACCGCCGATGCGGACGGTGGCAGGAGCTGCTAACGGAATTGTGTCGAGGGTGCAGGCGGGTGAGGTCAAGCTCGGCTGGCGGGAGTGGGGACGCGGCGACGTGACCGTCGTCTTCATCCACGGCAATCTCGCCAGCAAGGACTGGATCGAGCTCGCCGCGCCGTTGTTTCCAACGGGCCTGCGCGTCGTCGCGATCGACTGGCGCGGCTGCGGCGACAGCGACCGGCCGAAGCCGGCCGCCGACTATTCCAACTATTCAATGCAGCAACATGCCGAGGACATGCTGGCTGCACTCGATGCGCTCGACATCGGCTATTGCCATCTGGCCACGCACTCGACCGGCGGCATCATCGCCGCGCGGATGCTGCTGATGCAGCCGCAGCGCTTCGGCCGGGTGTTCGCGCTCGACCCGGTGACGCCGCTCGGCATGGCGTTCAATGCCGACCAGATCGGCCTGTTCCGCGAGATGATGGCGAGCAAGGAGCTGACCCGGACGATCATGGCGACGGCGGCTTCGTCCTTGTTCGTGCCCGAGAGCATGACGCCGCATGCAGTCCCGCGCTTCCGCGAGGGGGTGGCCGAAATCCAGGCGCTGTTCGATCGCATCATCGACCAGACCTTTGGCGTCTCGGAAGGCATCTGGATCGGGACCCCGGTCAACCTCACGCGGGAGAGGGAAAGCCGCGAGCTCGAGCGCCGCATGCCGGAGCTGCGGCATCCGCATCTGGTGCTGTGGGGCGAATGGGACGGCTGGATTCCGCCGGCCGACCTTCGCGCCATGGCCGAGGCGATGCCGGATTGCCGTCTCGTGGTCGTGCCGGGCATCGGGCACTCGATGAATTTGGAGAGGCCGGCGCTCTATGCCGGCTATTTCGGAGCCTGGTTCGGAGGACTTCCCGCGTAACGCAATCCCTGAAAGGAGAGGAACGTCATGGCAGAGATCAACGCGTCCGCAGAAGGTGTCCGCAACGCCCTGACCGAGGCCCTCGGCCGCCTGCGCAAGGCCAATGCGGATTATTTCGATCTGTTGGAGAAGAGCCTTGGCTCGTCACCATTACCGATCGCGAACCAGGCCAAGGAGTTCTGCGGCTTCATGCAACGCAACACCGCCGCGACGTTCGATCTCGGCGAGAAGCTGATCCAGGCCAACAACGTGCAGGATGCGCTCAAGCTGCAATCGGATTTCTTCCAGGACCAGATGCGCTCGCTGACCGATCAGGCCAGGACCATGGGCGAATCCGCCATGAAGGCGGCAGGCGGCCTGTTCAGCCCGAAGAGCTGACACGGCCGGCGACAACAGGGGGCGGTAACTTCCAGAAGGAGGACGCGTCATGTTGAAATATGCATTGGCTGCCTTCGCCATTCTCATTCTTCTCGGCGCCACGCTTGTGCCCGACGATGCCTATGCCCGCCGGGGCGGAGGAGGTGGTCGTGGCGGCGGCGGATTTCACGGCGGCGGCGGATTCCACGGTGGCGGTGGGCGCGCTCATTTCGCCGGCGGTGGCGGACGTCATTATGGCGGCGGTGGACGACACTTCGCCGGCGGTCCGCGTCCGAGCCATCCCATTGCCGGTCGGCCGGGCGGAGGCCGCCCGATCGCAGGGCGGCCCGGCCGTCCGGGCTATCCGATCGCGGGCCGGCCGGGCTACCCCGGCTATGGCGGACGCTATCCCTATTATGCCGGGCGCGGTCTGGCTTACGGGGCCGTCGGCGCCGCCGCGGCGGGCGCCTATTACGGCAACAGCTATTACAATCAGGGCTGCTATTACGACACCTACGGTAATTATACCTGCCCGCAGCAGGATCCCTATGCCCGGTATTGATGGCTGGGCCCTGCCGGCTGGCCGGCAGGGCCGGCAGGCTTAGCCGTTTGCTACGCAAATTCCTCGCAATTGTGGATAACTTCCGGGCTGGGCCTCGGGAGAGCGGGGGCGCATGTCCATGCTGAGCCTGCTATACATCCGCCCGAATCGCGCCCCAGCCCGGGGCTATTGGGAACCATCTTGGGCCGCCGCCGGATTGCCTGCGGCAAGCGTCTGAAAGTAAAGGCTTTATGGGCAAGCGAATTGTGCCGCCGGAAGAGCCGGCCGAAATCCACGAGGTGCCGCTGCGCGAGGCGCTGGAAGAGCGCTATCTCGCCTATGCGCTCTCCACCATCATGCACCGTGCGCTGCCGGACGCCCGCGACGGCCTGAAGCCGGTGCATCGGCGCATCCTCTACGGCATGCGCTTGCTCCGGCTCGACCCCGGCACGGCGTTCAAGAAGTCCGCAAAGATCGTCGGCGACGTGATGGGCTCGTTCCACCCGCATGGCGACCAGGCGATCTACGACGCCATGGTGCGTCTCGCGCAGGATTTCTCCTCGCGCTATCCGCTGGTCGACGGCCAGGGCAATTTCGGCAACATCGACGGCGATAATCCGGCGGCCTACCGCTACACCGAAGCGCGCATGACCGACGTCGCGCGGCTGCTGCTCGAGGGCATCGACGAGGACGGCGTCGAATTCCGCGCCAATTACGACGGCCAGTCGAAGGAGCCGGTGGTGCTGCCCGGCGGCTTCCCGAACCTGCTCGCCAACGGCGCGCAGGGCATCGCGGTCGGCATGGCGACCTCGATCCCGCCGCACAATGCCGCCGAGCTTTGCGACGCCGCGCTGCATCTGATCGAGAAGCCCGACGCCAAATCCAAGGCGCTGCTGAAGTGGGTCAAGGGCCCGGATTTCCCGACCGGCGGCATCATCGTCGATTCCAAGCAGGCGATCGCCGAAGCCTACACGACCGGCCGCGGCTCGTTCCGCGTGCGCGCACGGTGGGAGCAGGAGGAGGGTGCGCGCGGCACCTGGGTCGTCGTCGTCACCGAGATTCCCTTCCTGGTGCAGAAGTCGCGGCTGATCGAGAAGATCGCCGAGCTGCAGGACCAGAAGAAGCTGCCGCTGGTCGGCGACATCAGGGACGAGTCGGCCGAAGACGTCCGCATCGTCATCGAGCCGAAGTCGAAGAACGTCGATCCCGCGCTGATGATGGAATCGCTGTTCCGCCTGACCGAGCTCGAAAACAAGATTCCGCTGAACCTCAACGTGCTGATCAAGGGCCGCATCCCCAAGGTGGTGGGGCTCGCGGAGTGCTTGCGCGAATGGCTCGACCATCTGCGCGACGTGTTGATCCGCCGCAGCAACTATCGCAAGGGCCAGATCGAGCACCGCCTGGAGGTCCTTGGCGGCTTCCTGATCGCCTATCTGAACATCGACAAGGTGATCAAGATCATCCGTACCGAGGATGAGCCGAAGCCGGCCTTGATGAAGGAATTCAAGCTCACCGAGGTGCAGGCCGAAGCCATCCTCAACATGCGCCTGCGCTCCTTGCGCAAGCTCGAGGAGATGGAGATCCGCACCGAGGACAAGAATCTCCGCGCCGAGCTCAAGGGCATCAACGCGGTGCTCGCCTCCGAAGCCGAGCAGTGGAAGAAGGTCGGCGAGCAGGTCGGCAAGGTCCGCGACATGTTCGGGCCGAAGACGCCGCTCGGCAAGCGCCGCACCACCTTCGCCGACGCGCCCGAGCACGATCTCGCGGCGATCGAGGAGGCCTTCGTCGAGCGCGAGCCGGTGACGGTCGTCGTCTCCGACAAGGGCTGGATCCGCACCATGAAGGGTCACGTCGAGGATCTCTCGGGCCTCGCCTTCAAGCAGGACGACAAGCTCGGCATCGCGTTCTTCGCGGAGACGACCTCGAAGCTGCTGCTGTTCGCCACCAACGGCAAGTTCTTCTCGATTGACGTGGCGAAGCTTCCGGGCGGCCGCGGTCACGGCGAGCCGATCCGCCAGTTCATCGATCTCGAGCCGGAGGCCGCGCCGGTCACGCTGTTCGTCAACAAGGGCGGGCGCAAATTCCTGGTCGCGAGCCACGAGGGCCAGGGTTTTGTCGTCAACGAGGACGATTGCGTCGGCACCACCAAGAAGGGCAAGCAGGTCCTCAACGTCGACATGCCGAACGAGGCGCGCGCGGTTACCGAGGTGCTCGGCGACACCGTCGCGGTCATCGGCGAGAACCGCAAGATGCTGATCTTCCCGCTCGACCAGGTGCCGGAGATGGCCCGCGGCCGCGGCGTCCGCCTGCAGAAGTACAAGGACGGCGGTCTCTCCGACGTCGCCGTGTTCGAGGCCAAGGCGGGCCTGACCTGGAAGGACTCCGCCGGCCGCGAATTCTCCGCGACCATGAAGGAGCTCAGCGAGTGGCAGGGCACCCGCGCCGACGCCGGCCGCCTGCCGCCGAAGGGTTTCCCGAAGTCGAACAAGTTCGGCCGGGTGATCGGGTAGGGCGGTCTGGTGTCCCGGACGCGCTGCAACGCTCTTGCGTTGCTGCGCTGAGCCGGGACCCATGCCACACGGTACCCTTGGAGACATGGGCCCCGGCTCTGCAGCGCACCGCTACGCGCTGCGCTGCGTCCGGGGCACGAGAGTGTGTGGCGCACATCTGCTCCCCCACCGTCATTGCGAGCGTAGCGAAGCAATCCAGACTGCCTCTGCGGAAAGACTCTGGATTGCTTCGCTGCGCTCGCAATGACGAGGTGCGATAGCATCGCTCTCCAACTCAGAGTATGTGCATCCGCAAACGCGTGGCAGATAGCTACGAGCGCATACGTGCGGGCACGAACATTGCTTTTTCCTGGCCACTGCAAACGGCTGGTCAAAAGGCAATAACTCCCAATGTTCAAACTGAAGGCTTTCATTCCCGCGCTATTTGGCTTCGCGCTGGTGGCGGCGCCCGCGCATGCGGCGGGCAATCTCGTCGCGGTGCTCGAAGCGGAAATCGTCACGCTCGATCCGCATTTCTCCACGGCCTATATTTCGCGCACGTTCGGGTACATGGTGTTCGACACGCTGTTCGCGAAGGACTCCAAGGGCGACATCAAGCCGCAGATGGTGCAGGACTGGAAGGTCTCGTCGGACGGGTTGACCTATACGTTCAGCTTGCGCGACGGCCTGAAATGGCATGACGGCCAGCCGGTCACTGCAAGCGATTGCGTAGCCTCGCTGCGCCGCTGGGGCACCCGCAGTGCGCTCGGCCGCCGCATCTTCGCGATCACGGCCTCGCTGGAGCCGACCGATGCGAAGACCTTCGTGATGACGCTGAAGGAGCCGTCCGGCCTCGTCATCGACGCGCTCGGCAATCCCGTCAGCCCGGTCGCCTTCATGATGCCCGAGCGCATCGCGAAGACGCCCGGCGACCAGCGCATCACCGAGATCGTCGGCTCCGGCCCGTTCGTCTACAGCAAGGCCGATCACCGCACCGGCGATCGCATGATCCTGAAGAAGTTCGCCGACTACGTGCCGCGCCCCGAGCCCGCCGACTTTCTCGCCGGCGGCAAGCGCGTCAATGTCGATACGCTCGAGATCCGCGTCATTCCCGACGGTGCGACCGCCGCCTCGGCGTTGCAGGCCGGCGAGATCGATTTCATGCAATATGCGCCGTTCGACCTGCTGCCGCAGCTGGAGAAGAACTCGCGCGTCAAGCTCGTCAACTTCACCGGCGGCAACATGTTCGCGGGCGCTTACCGTCTCAACGCCGCATCGAAGCCGTTCGACGATCCGGAAATTCGCCGCGTGCTGTGGAAGCTCGTCGACCAGCGGGAAGTGCTGGATGCGCTCGGGCTCGATGCGAAATATGCAACGCCTTGCGCGACCTACTTCACCTGCGGCACGACCTATGAGAGCAAGGCCGGCACGGATGCTGCCGCAAAGCCGTCGATCGAAGCGGCGAAGGCCGCGCTGAAGGCGACCAAATATGCCGGCGAGCCCGTGGTCGTCATGGAGGCCAACGATCTCGAGGCCCCGCGCGTCTCGGCGCAGGTGCTGGCCGAGCGGCTGAAGGCTGCCGGCTTCAACGTCGATCTGCAGGTGATGGACTGGGCGAGCGTGCTGGCGCGCCGTGCCAAGAAGGAGGGCTGGAGCGTCTATGGCGTCCACGCCGGCGGTTTCGACCTCGGCTCGCCGCTGACCAACGTCATGGTCGCCTTCAACTGCGCCGACTTCACCGGCTGGCAATGTGATGCGCGCATCACGCCGCTGATGGAAGCCTTCGCCAAGGCGCCGGCCGAAGATGACCGCAAGAAGATCGCGGGCGAGATCCAGGCCGTCATGTACGATCAGGCTCCAGCCATTCCGTGGGGCCAGTTCGCCCAGCCAGCCGCCTATCGCGCCACCCTGCGCGGTCTGATACCGTCAGCCATTCCCGTGTTCTGGAACGTTGAGAAGTAACGCGATGTACGATGTCATTGTTGTCGGCGGCGGTTCCGCCGGCGCCGCCGTTGCGGCCAGGCTCTCGGAAGATCCCGCCCGTCGCGTCCTGCTGCTCGAAGCGGGGCTCGACTGGCGCGCTGACGAGGCGCCCTGGGAGGTGCGGACGCCCAACCCCATTCCGATCATCCACAAGCGCGAGTACCAGGAGAAATGGCAGTGGCCTGACCTGCTGACGCGCCGCGTGGCGGGGCAGGAGGCGCGCTTCTACTGGCGCGGCAAGGGGCTCGGCGGCTCGTCGATGATGAACGGCCAGATCGCGATCCGCGGCGTTGCCGATGCGTTCGACGAATGGGCGGCCAATGGCTGCACCGGCTGGTCGGCGCAAGAGGTGATGCCGCTGTTCTCGGTGATCGAGGACGATCTCGAGTTCGGCGACACCGCGGGCCACGGGCGCGGCGGACCGCTGCCGGTCTATCGGGCAGCGCCCGAGAAGTGGGGCCCGATCGACCGGGGCTTGCGCGACGCTGCGCTGGCGAGCGGCTATCCCTGGTGCGCCGACCTCAACGGCGCCGACGGCGAGGGCGTTGCCTGCTATCCCATCAACAGCCGCGATCTGCGCCGCATCACCACCAACGAGGGCTATCTCGAGCCAGCGCGTGGCCGCGCCAATCTGGAGATCCGCGGGCATGCGCTGGTCGACCGCGTGTTGATCAGCGATGGCCGCGCGACCGGCGTCCGCGTGCATATCGAGGGGCAGGGCACCCACGACATCGGCGCGCGTCAGATCGTGCTGTGCGCCGGCGCGATCCACAGCCCGGCGATCCTGCTGCGCTCGGGCGTTGGACCTGCCGAGGAACTGAAGGCAATGGGCATCGCGGTCGAGCGCGACCTGCCGGTCGGCCGTCACTTCTTCGACCATCCGCTGTTCCGCGCCACCATCCAGCTTCATGAAGAGCTGCGACCGACCGATCCGGACACCCGCCACACCAATTGCTGCGTGACTTATTCCTCGGGGCTCGCCAATGGCGGCAAGCGCGACATGATCCTGATCGCTTTCAACCATCGCGGCATCGGCGTGCCCGGCGCGATCGGGGCGGGGCTGTTCAACGCCTATTCGCGCGGCACGCTCAAGCTGACTTCAACCGACCCGTCGATCGATCCAGTGGTCGAGGAGAACATGCTGGCCGATCCCCGCGACATGCTGCGGATGATGGACGCGGTGAAGCGCCTTGCCGTGATCACCTCGCAGCCGGCGCTGTCAGGCATTGCCGACTGGATCAGGCTGACCGACACGGACCTGACGCTGCCGCAGGCAGCGAGCCTGCCCGATCACGAGCTCGACGCGCTGCTCCGGCGCGAGACCGGCGACATCCAGCACGCCGCCGGCAGCTGCCGCATGACCGGCGTGAATGACGCTGACGGCGTGGTCAATCCTGATGGCACCGTGAAGGGCATCGCGGGCCTGCGCGTCGCCGACGCCTCGATCATGCCGTCGGACTGCCGCGCCAACACCCATTTCACCACGGTGGTGATCGGGGAAGCGATCGCGCGGATGATGATGCGGTAGTTGCCCCAATGACGGTGTCATGCCCCGCGAAGGCGGGGCATCCAGTACTCCGCGGCGCCAATGGGTTCGCACAATGCCCGCCGCGGAGTACTGGATCGCCCGGTCAAGCCGGGCGATGACACCAAGAGTGAGGCCAGACAGGTCATCGCTCGGCTACACGTTTCAAACGGCAGACGCACCATCGCATTCTCGCGGCGGATGTCGCCCGAGCTCTGCGTCTCGCACGCCCTCATGGAGACAAGGGCGCAGGGAAGGCCGGGCGCCGGCTGGCACCCGCAAGTCCGTGCGCCACAAAAAATGCACACGGGGTGGACCACAGGTTCGCCGGATCGCCCGGCCTTCCCTGCGCGAATGGTTTTAACGGTGTCCTTCGTGCTCTCCCCGGGGAGCGATGCACTATTGCCCCCGTCGCCCTGCCGATGGCTGATGCGCGCGCCCGGTCGGGCCGTAACATCACTGCAGGACTTGACGCACAGACCCCGGGCGTCAGGACCACACGACTTCTCCGTCCGCGCACGTCTTCGCATGTCGCTTCGAGGGGTGGCGTGTGCTCGCTCCCGAAGCCATGCGAAGACGCTGTCGGCGCCGTGTCGTAGGCGCGAGAGCCATTGCTCACGGTTTCCCGCCCTGCAATGCGCCTTGCGCCCGACGCCGTCGCGTCCATCGCTGCCTGGCCGCCGGTTCGTGACGATCGCGATCCGCCCTTGTCTGAGGCCAGGGTGTTTCGCTTGTACGATAAATCCGAATTTCGGCAAAGTGGAATATTTGTGGAGGCGAGGCTTGACAGGTCGCGCGGACATGCCGATCGCCTGTTTTGCGCGACGGGCGATCTCTCAGCTTCCGGCGGTGCCGACCAGGCGCGGGCGGCGATCTGCGCGCGACGTCTCGGCCGACAGGGTGCACAGCCATTTGCGGAAGCTGACGATCTCCGGGCAATCCGCGGTGCCTTCAGGCGCGACCAGCCAATCGCCCGGGCCGGATATTTCGTTGACCCGGTCGCAGCGATAGCCCGGATGGTGGCTGACGCCGCGGGCGATGAGTAAATCGACCTTGCCCTCGACCAGTTCGTGCAGGCCCGCGGGGTGCAGCACGCGAAGACCGATGTCGGCATGCGCGTTGCGAAATTCCGCCAGGGCGAGGCGGCGCAGGTCGAAGCCGCCGTGCACCCCCAATTGCAGCAGCACTGTACCCGCCGGCTTCAATTGCGCGGTCGCGTCCGCGATGTGGCGAAAGCCTTCGGAGATTCCGGGCAGGTAGGCCTGCCCGGCCGCGGTGAGGATCAGTTGCTTGTGCAGCCGCTCGAACAGCTGCACGCCGAGGCGCGCCTCGAGTGCTTTCACCTGCTGCCCGACGGCGGCGGGCGTCACATGCAGCTCGTGCGCGGCGAGCTTGAAGCTGAGATGCCGCGCGGCGGCCTCGAAGGCACGGAGCGCGTTGAGCGGTGGGAGGGCGTAGGTCATCGCGCGTCAGTTTGACACCGATCGCTTGCGGGCTTGCAATAGATTTTCTTGCGCTGAACCGCAGGAATGATGCTTTGCGCCGCGGCGACGTCGCCGGATACGGTCGGCCCCGCAACCCGGAGTAACCCCATGCCCGCAGCCCACATCGTCAGCCACAATCCCGCAACGGTCCACCCTCCCGCCGCCGGCTACAGCATGGGGGTCGAGCTGACACAGCATCGCCGCCTGCTGTTCATCAGCGGACAGGTGCCCGAGAGAGTCGACGGCACGGTGCCCGAGGGTTTTGAGGCGCAATGCGAGCAGGCCTGGCGCAATGTGAGCGAGGTGCTTGCCGCCGCCGGCCTTGGCGTGGAGCATCTGGTCAAGGTCACGACGTTCCTGACCGACCGGAGCCAGCTCGTGCCCAACCGCGCCATTCGCACCAAGGTGCTCGGCGAGCATCGGCCGGCGCTGACGGTGGTGGTCGTTGATACCGTCGACAGCAAATGGCTGCTGGAGATCGAGGCGATCGCCGCGGAATGAAGTGGGCGTCACCGGCAAATGCTATGATCCAACGAAATCAGGTGTTCAATGGCTGAGAGCATTCACCCGTTCTACCAATCGCATCAGCAGGCCATGGAGGCCGCCATGCGCCAACGTCTCGATCTCGCCGAAGCGATGCTGCGCCAGCGCGCGCATCTGTCCGACATCGACTTGATCAGGCGGGAGGTGATGGACGAATTCGACATCGTGCTCACCCAGACGCCCTATGTCGGAGGTGCGGCGAGCCGCATGAGCGACTTCTTCATGCGTCTGATCGGTTTCATGGCCATCAGCAGGGTGCTCCTGCGCCACGGCGTGCCGGTTCCCGTGATCGGTGAGATCGAGCGGGAGACCTACAAGGCACAGTTGCTCACCGTACCGGAAGACGAGCGTCTCGCCGCAGGGCGCCAGTTCATGTCGCCCGAGAACCAGGCCTTGCTGCGCGAACAAGCCGCGCAGAGCACGACAAGCAGCCATCGAAACGCGTTTCCGGAGGACTTCGTCTACGATTTCGTCGCGCCGGGCCCGGGCGACGGTTTTGAATTCGGCATCGACTACAAGGCGTGCGGCTTCTGCAAATTCGCGGCGCGCCATGGCGACAAGGATATCCTGCCGAACATCTGCGGCCTCGATTTCGACGCCTATGCAACGCGGGGCATTTGTCTAGAGAGGACGCAAACGCTGGCCGGCGGCGCGAGCCACTGCAACTTCCGCTTCTCGCGGTTGCGTTAGGCGGAATGGAGCAGGGCGGGCACTCTGCTCCTACAACGCAGGTGTCATGCCCCGGCTTGCCGCCTTCGCTAAAGCTCCGGCGGGCCGAGCACTCTTGTGGCCTTGGCGGAGACGGGACCGACGGAGGCCTCGCCCCAGAAGGTTCCTCAGATTTCGCAACCGGTCAGATTCAGCGCCTTGAGCAAACCACCAAACGCCTTGAGCCGGCAGGGCTCGGTGTTGCTGGCGGCCTTTGGACGCTGGAAATTGGCGGCTTGCTTGATAACGATTGATCTCGGCTTTGGCTTGGGACGTTCAGCGGTCGCGATCTTCTTCGAATTCTGCCGATGACGGGCAATCGGCTTCGACCCGGACGAACCAATATGGATGTCTTCCGGTGGAGCAACACGGTCTTCAACCACAGCAGCCTGTGTCGGCGTCTCGCTGCTCTCAGCAACAATTTCAAGGCGATCAGCTTTTGCCAGCGCGCCATGTGAAGCGGAAATGTCGGCATTTTGCTTGGCGATCGCGGCTGCGCGACGCTGTGGAGCTCTCAGCTCCATGGCCGACAGCACTCCTACGGTTAGCAGGATCAGGAGGCCCAACAACGCCATTCTCAGCATAATGCGCCTCTAACCTGCGTTAGTGCTGCTGAAAATTCTCCGCTCCAATAAGGCAACTTGTCGGCGGGCCGCCGACCCATGACGGATCATTTACCGACAGGGTTAATTTCGGTGATGCGCACCACACATGCCGAGAATGCTGCCGCTCACGTCCTTCCGGCGGCGAGAATGGAGGCGACTACACGCTTTAAATGACCCCCGCGAACCGCAGTGCCACGCCCGCGGCGCAGCTGCCCGCCAGCACCGTCAGCATCCCCAGCTTGAAGCGGAAGATCGCCGTCGCTGCCGCGATCGCCAGCAGCAGTGCGGGGACGTCGACGCTGGTCAGCACCGGCATGTCGAAGTTCAGCGGGAAGGCGTGCACCGGCACGGTCTCGCGGAACAGCGTGTGCAGCGCGAACCAGATCGAGAGATTGAGGATCACGCCGACGACGGCGGCGGTGATCGCACTGAGCGCGCCGGCAAGGCCGGTGTTGCCGCGCAGGCGCTCGATATAGGGGGCGCCGACGAAGATCCAGAGGAAGCAGGGCGTGAAGGTGACCCAGGTCGCGAGCAGGCCGCCGAAGGTTGCGGCAACCATCGGCGACAGGGTGCCGGGATCCCGATAGGCCGCCATGAAGCCCACGAACTGCAGCACCATGATCAGCGGGCCCGGCGTGGTCTCGGCCATGCCGAGGCCGTCGAGCATCTCGTGCGGCCTCAGCCAATGATAATGCTCGACCGCCTGCTGGGCGACATAGGCCAGCACCGCATAGGCGCCGCCGAAGGTAACCAGCGCCATCTTCGAGAAGAACAATGCGATCTGGCTGAATACATTGGCCTGGCCAAACGCCGCGAGCAGCGCGATCACCGGTATCAGCCAGAGCGCAAGCCATAGTGCGGCGATGCGGATCGCGCGGCCGGTGTCGGGTTTGACGTGTTCGGGTACGGCTTCGCCGAGCATGCTGTCGATCACGGCACCGCTGCCGCTAGGGCCGTGACCGGCCGGCGCGAATTCCGGACGGCCCTGCCTTGCGCCGACATATCCGATCACGCCGGCGGCCAGGATGATGATCGGGAAGGGGACCGCGAAGAAGAAGATCGCGACGAAGGCGATCGCCGCGAGCGCGATCATGACGCGGTTCTTCAGCGCGCGCTTGCCGACGCGGAACACGGCTTCGACCACGATCGCGAGCACGGCGGCCTTCAGCCCGAAGAATAGCGCCTCCACGAAGCTAACATTGCCGAAAGCCGCATAGATGTAGCTGAGGGCCATAATGGCGATGATGCCGGGCAGGATGAACAGCCCGCCGGCCATCAGCCCGCCGGCGGTACGGTGCATCAGCCAGCCGACATAGGTCGCAAGCTGCTGCGCCTCCGGTCCCGGCAGCAGCATGCAATAGTTCAGCGCGTGCAGGAAACGGCCCTCGGAGATCCACTTCTTCTCCTCGACCAGGATGCGGTGCATCACCGCGATCTGGCCCGCGGGCCCGCCGAAGCTGAGGCAGGCGACGCGCAGCCAGACGCGAAAGGCCTCGTTGAAGCTGATGCCGTGACCGGCATCAGCTCCTGCTTGAACGTTACGGGTGTCCATTACGCCTTCACCTTGTTGGTCGGCCAGTTGTGGGTCTCGGCCGTGGCGTCGCGGCACCAACGGTAGAAGGCGTCGTAGAGCAGCATGCCGGCCTCGAGCTGCTCGAGGTCGTCATCATACATGCGCGACAGCCCCAGCGAGGCCGCGAGCAGGCCGGGGGCCTCCGGCGCGAGGTCCGGCCGCGCCGTGTCGGCGCCGCGCACCAGCGTCGCGAGCCGAAGCAAAGGCGGCGTGGCAATGCCGAATTCCTCGATCATCACGTCGAAGGTGCAGAGCTCGCCGCGGTGGCTCCAGAACACATTCTCGATGTCGAAGGGCGCTGCATTGAAGCGCTCGCCGACGGCGACGACCTCGGACGGCGCCACATAGAGGAACACCGCATTGGGGTCGACGAAGCGGCGGATCAGCCAGGGGCAGGCGATGCGGTCGACCTTGGGCCGCGCCCGCGTGACCCAGACAGTGCGTCCCTTGGCGTCGCGCGGCGGCAGCTTTCTTGTGTCGAGCAGCGGCAGTTTTGCCGCCTTCCAGCCCTCGAAGCCGTCCTCCAGGGTTTCGGCCTCGGCGCCGAGCTGCCTCAGCCAGGCGGCCGTGCCCTGCGCCAACTTGGCGCCGCGCAGGCAGGAGACGATGGCCGAGCGGCCGGCAAAGTCGCCGCCCCATTCCGCGACGGTTTCGTGACTGAGCCTGATGGAGCCGGGAATCAGCCGCCGGTCGGCGGCAAAATCCTCCTCCGTGCGGACGTCGATCAGGACAGGAGCGTTGGCCGTGCCGATCAGGCGCGCCAATTTTTCGGATGATATGGTCGTGAACGTAGACATGGTGTTGCGTCCTCGCAAAAACCGAACGGGACGCGATACTTGGGCATGTCGCCTCGTGGGGAGATCGCTCAAATCCCCATGGCCTGATTACAGCTAAACTAAGCGGAACTGTCAATCCGCAGGACGATTGGGCCTTCGAAAATCGCCCGCCGCCGGTCTATAGTGCGCGCCAACACACCTGAATCTTCTGGAGAATTCGATGCATTCCCACTCCATTGACCAGTGGACGCATGACCACGCCTTCCTCGGCGAGAAGCACGAGGAGAACGAGCGGCGCACCTGGCTCGTAGTGGTGCTGACGCTGGTCATGATGGTCGGCGAGATCGTCGCCGGCTCGCTGTTCGGCTCGATGGCGCTTCTGGCCGACGGCTGGCATATGGGCACGCATGCGGCAGCGCTCGGCATTGCCGCCTTCGCCTATCGCTTCGCGCGGCGGCATCTCGGCAATGCGCATTTCACCTTCGGCACCGGCAAGTTCGGCGATCTCGCCGCCTTCTCCAGCGCGATCATCCTCGGCCTGATCGCGGTCGAGATCGCCTATGAGAGCGTGCTGCGGCTGATCAATCCGGTGCAGATCGTCTATGGCGAGGCGATCGCGGTCGCGGTGCTCGGCCTGTGCGTCAACCTCGCCAGCGCGTGGCTGCTGCGGGGCAGCCACGATCATCACCACCACGGTCATGATCATGGCCACAGCCATGCGCATCACGATCACGACGATCATGACCACGGCCATGATCATCATCACCACCACCACCACCACGACAACAACCTTCGCGCCGCCTATGTCCACGTCATGGCGGACGCCGCGACCTCGGTGCTGGCGATCGGCGCGCTCGTCGTCGCCATGTATTCCGGCTGGGTCTGGGCCGACCCGGCCGTGGGCCTGATCGGCAGCGTGGTGATCGCGAGCTGGGCGTTCGGCCTGATCAAGTCGTCAGGTGCGGTGCTGCTCGATGTGCGCGCCGACGAGAAGCTGGAGCGGGTGATCCGCGCCCGCATGGAGGTCGGCGAGGACCGCGTCACCGATCTGCATCTCTGGCAGGTCGGCCCCGGCCATTGTGCCGTGCTGCTGTCCGTGGTGTCGGACCGGCCGAAGCAGCCGGCGGTCTACAAGAAGCGGCTCGCGGGGTTGAAGGGGCTCAGCCACATCACCGTCGAGGTCGAGACCTGCCCGCATTGACGTGATCGGCGGGCGCGGAATTCTTGGGTGCGGCCGGGGTTGATCCTCGGTCGCAGCCGGCATGGCCATAAGGAGAAACAGCAATGATGCCCAGGATCGCGCTCGCACTCGCCGCCGTTTCGTTCGCCCTGTCCAGCCCTGCGGCAATGGCGCAATCGGAAAAGAGCGGGGTCGAAAGGCTCTACGTGCTCAATTGCGGCGAGGGGACCGCCGGCGACATCTCGCGCTGGACGCCTGGCCTCAACGAAGGCAAGTCGATGGACTTCGTCGACAGCTGCTATCTCATCAAGCATGCCAAAGGCTGGTTCCTGTGGGACACCGGCATCGCCGATGCGGTGGCGTCCATGCCGAACGGCCTTGTGCCCGCCGATCCCAAGGCCGTCACCTGGCGCCGGCCGAAGACGCTCGCGGCCCAGCTCGAGCAGCTCGGCCTCAAACCGGATGACGTCAAGGCAATGGCGGTCTCCCATACCCATCCGGATCACACCGGAAATGTCGAGCTGTTCCCGCAAGCGATGCTCTACGTGCAGAAGGCCGAATATGACTGGCCCGGCGCCAACAACGAGCCGCGCTTCAAGCCCTCGCATCCGGTCGAGCTGCTCGCGGGCGACAAGGACGTGTTCGGCGACGGCAGCGTGACCATCCTGTCGACACCAGGCCATACGCCGGGGCACCAGTCGCTGCTGGTGAAGCTGCCGAAGACCGGCGCGGTGGTGCTGTCAGGCGATGCCGTGCACTTCAAGGACAATTGGGACAACCGCCGCGTTCCCAGCATGAACGCCAACAAGGACATGAGCGCGGCCTCGATGCAGAAGATCGCCGATACGCTCGGCAAGGAGAAGGCCCAGCTCTGGATCAACCACGACAAGGCCCAGCGCGACAGCCAGAAACTGGCGCCGGAGTTCTACGACTAGTGCTCCTTGGCGGCCCTGTTGCCACAGCGGTGGCAACAGGGCTGTGCTAGCCGCAGGCAAAGGCTCCGGGACAGGAGACGGCGTGTGGGCGAGTGGCTCGGGGTCGCGATCGCGCTGGCGTCGAGCAGCATCGGCGGCACCGCCGCGGCGATCACCCGCTATCTCGTCACTGGCGCCGATCCGGTGCTGCTGGCGATCCTGCGCTGGGGTATCGGCTTTCTCTGCCTATTGCCATGCGCGCTGCTGCTTGGTGTGCGCTGGCCGCAGCGGTCGGACTGGCCGGCCGTGGCGCTGCTCGGCATCTGCTTTTTCGGCCTGTTCTTCATCCTCTACAACATCGCCGTGTCCTACACGACGGCGGCGCGGGCCAGCCTCGCGCTGGCGACGCTGCCATTGCACACCATGGTGGTCGGCGCGATCCTCGGCGTTGAGCAGCTCACGGCGCGCAAGATCATCGGCGTCGGCATCGCCGTGCTCGGCGTCACGGCGGCGCTCGCCGCGGGGCTCGCGCAGAGCCCGCCGGGCGCCTGGCGCGGCGAGCTGATCATGACCGCGGCCGTGTTCTGCATGGCGTTCTACAACGTGCTGTCGCGCCCGCTGATGCAGCGCTCCAGCGCACTCGGCTTTCTCACGGTCGGCATGGGCGCGGGCGCCGTGGTGCTGGTGCTGGCAGGGCTCGTGAAGGGCAGCTTCGCGGCGCTTGATCATTTCACGACGGCGCAGTGGATCGCCGGCATCTATCTCGGCGCAGGCGGCGGTGCGCTCGCCTTCATCCTCTGGGTCATGGCGCTGGCGCGGGCGACGCCGACCCGCGTTGCCAATACGATGACAGTCAATCCGATCGCCGCCACCTTGCTGGCCGCGCTGCTGATCGGCGAGCCGATCACGGCGAACCTCCTGATCGGGCTCGTCGCGGTATTCGCCGGGATCTGGATTGCGACCGGCGAGGCGAAGCCGGCCTAGCTCTTCGGCGCGGTCGCGGCGGGCGGGCTCGTCTCCGGTGTCTTCTTCGGCTTCAGCGTGCCGGCATAGAACGAGACCAGCCACACCAGGAGGAGGGCGAGGAGATAGACGCCCCAGGCCTGCGGCGGCGTGGTCGCCCAGCGCAGGAGGCCCTTGAAGGTGCGGGGCGGGCTGTTGTCGTCGGTCATGGCCCGCTTGTGCGCGAAAGCCGCTCGGCGGTCAATCCGGCCGCCGCTCGGCGCGGATCAGGAACAGCGCCGCCAGCGCCGAGAGGCTGAGCGCGGAGGAGACGATCAGCACCTTGGCACCCATGACATCGATCAAGAGGCCGAAGGCCAGCGGCGCCACCGCCTGCGCCATCCGCGCCGGCGCACCGATGATGCCGAGGCGGTAGCCGAAATCCTTGGGGCCGAAGATCGATAGCGGCAAGGTGCCCCGCGCAATGGTCAGGATGCCGTTGCCCGAGCCATAGAGCAGCGCAAATGCGCTCGCGGCGGGAGCGCCGAAGATGGCAACGACGGCGGCGCCGACCGGCTGGGTGATGCAGGCCAGCCGCGTCGACCACAGCGGATGGAAGCGGCTGAGAAAGCTCGCCTCCAGGATGCGCGCGGCAACTTGCGCCGGGCCGATCAGCGCGCCGGCCGCGATCGCCTCGACGTGGGTGGCGCCGATCGTCTCGAGGATGCGCGGGAAGTGGACGGCCATCGCACCGGTGACGGTCCATGCGGCGGCGAAGACGAAGGCAAGCAGGATCATGGTGCGGTCGAGCGGCACGTGCGGCTTCTCGGCGGTCGCCGCCGCCTGCTTCGCGCCCTTGATCGCCGGCAGCATGAAGAAGTTGAGCGGCAGGCCGATCAGGATGTTGGCGGCGGCCCAGGCAAAGCAGGTCTCGCGCCAGCCGATATGGGCAAGGCCCCAGGCGGTGAGCGGCCAGCCGACCGTGGACGCAAAGCCCGCCATCAGCGTGATGCCGGTGATGGAGCCTCGCGCCTCGGTGCCGTAGATGCGCCCCAGCGCGGCGAAGGCGGCGTCATAGAGGCCCATCGCCATGCCGATGCCGAGCACGAGCCAGGCGAACGCCATCACCGCGACCGATTGCGAGACGCCAAGGAGCACGAGGCCGGCGGCGATGATCAGGTTGGAGGCCGACAGCACCTGCCGCCCGCCGACGAGATCGATCTGCCGCCCGATGCGCGGGCCGAGCATCGCCGAGATCACCAGCGAGGCCGAGAACGCGCCAAACACCCAATTGGCGGAAATGCCAAGCTCGTGCGCCATGGGATCGGCGAGCAGCGCAGGCAGATAGTAGCTGGATGCCCAGGCCAGCGTCTGCGTCGTGCCGAGCGCCAGGATGATCGGAAGCTGGCGCTGGCTCATAGTCCTGTACGTCCGGTCGGCGGTGTCATTGGTTCCATTTGCAGCCGGCCGCGACAGCGCGTCAACAGCACCTGCGGCATATTCGACCTGCTGCAGGCGGGAGCCTTGGTCGCACGCCCTATGCGTGGCCTTTCGCTCGTCACGAATGCACGCCATAATGGCGCATGCAATTGACCTCGCGCCTTGCGCTGATGAACTGGCTGACCGGCCAGGGGCTCACAGGCCTGCCCGAAAACGAACTGCTCCGCGGGTTCTGCGAGCGCTGCCGCGCCGAGGGCCTGGAACTGTCGCGCGCGCTGGTCGTCATCGACACGCTGCATCCGATCTACGAGGGACGGGGCTTTCGCTGGAGCGACCGCGCCAGCAACGAGAGCGACATGTTCGAATACGGCTCGACCGCCGAGGGCGATGCCGCCAAGAGCTGGCGCCGCTCGGTGTTCTTCCACATGCTTGAGCACGGTCACGACGAGATGGTGATCGATCTCGCCGACGCACCGTCGCTGGATTTCTCGCAGATCGGCGAGCTCGCGGAAAAGGGCCACAAGCACTATCTCGCCTTCGTGCATCGCTTCGGCGAGAACGGTGCGCTCGGGCTGATGGACTGCCTCTATTCCTGCTGGACCACGCGGCGCGATGAAGGTTTTGACGAAGCCCAGCTCGAGGCCCTGCGCGATCTGGTGCCGGTGCTGGGGCTCGCGATCAAGTCGGCGCAGCAGGTCGACATCGCGCGCACGCTGGGCCGCGTCTATCTCGGCCGCGGCGCCTCCGAGCAGGTGCTGGGCGGGCGCATCTCGCGCGGCGTCACCGAGCGCATCAATGCCGTGCTCTGGTACTCGGACTTGCGCGGCTCGACCGGCATCAGCGAGAGCATCGGGCCGGACGAGATCATCCCGTTCCTCAACGACTACGCCCAGGCGGTGATCGACGCGATCCACGACGCCGGCGGCGACGTGCTGAAGCTGATCGGCGACGGCGTGCTGGCGATGTTCACCGGCGAGGACATGGCGGCCGCGCGCCGTGCCGCGCTGCGGGCCGAGCACCTGTTCCGGCAGAACGTCGCGGGCTTGAACGCGCGGCGGGCCGCCGACGGCCGTCCCACCACCTCCGCCTATATCGGCCTGCATGTCGGCGAGGTCTTTTACGGCAATATCGGCAGCGAGGACCGGCTCGACTTCACCGTGGTGGGCCCGACGGTGAACGAGGTCAGCCGGATCGCCTCGATGAGCCGCTCGGTCGATCGCGAGCTGCTGGCCTCGGCGGAATTCTACAAGGGCCTGGATGCCGCCGGCCGCCGCTACCTCGTCTCCACCGGCCGCTACGCGCTGCGCGGCATCGGCCGCGCCCAGGACCTCTACACGCTCGATCCCGATGTCGATGCAAGTGAACCCGTGACGGGGAGCTACGAGCGCTATCTGGCGAACTAGGCCGGGCTGCTTCCGCATACTCCGTCATTGCGAGCGCAGCGAAGCAATCCAGACTGTCTCCGCGGATGGATTCTGGATTGCTTCGCTGCGCTCGCAATGACGAGGAGCTAACACCGTGCCACTGCCTCATCCCCCACCATGTCTGGCTGCCGGTCGAGTGCCGTGGCCGGGGATAGCCAGATCACCAGCGCCTGCGCGCCGAACACGGCGGCGGCGAGATAGAGGCACGCTTCCGCGCTCCAGAGGCCGCCGACGATGGCGCCCAGGGCCGAGCCGAGCGGGCGGGCGCCATAGCTCATGATGTTGATGGCGGAGACGCGGCCGAGCAGGCGCGGCGGCGTCACCGACTGGCGCAGCGTCGTGGTCGAGATCACCCACAGGATCGGCCCGACGCCGAGCAGGAAGAAGCTCAAGGCGGCAAGCCAGGGCGAGGGGACCAGCACCGTCAGCGCCATCACCACCGCGGCCACGAAGCCGGTGACGGGGCCGAGGCCGACCACCGTGCCGAAGGCGATGCGCTTCATCACGCGTGTGGCGAGGAGTGCGCCGATCACCATGCCGACGCCGTACATGGTCAGCACGGTGCCGACGCCGGCGGCGCTCAGGCCGAGATGGCGCACCGCATAGGGCACGAACACCGCGATCTGCAGGAACCAGCCGGTATTGAAGATGAACTGGGTGACGAACACCGGCCGCAGCAGCGGATGGTGAAACACGAAGGCCGCGCCTTCGCGGATCTCCTGCAACGGATGGCGGCGCGGCGAGGGCGCTCGCGCTGGCTCGTAGATGCCGGAGAGCAGCACCACGGCGATGGCCGAGAGGGCCGCGGCAAAGCCGAAGGCCAGGCTCGCCGCCCACCATCCGACCAATGCGCCGCCGAGCGCAGGCCCGCTTGCGAAGGCAATGGTGCGCGCAAGCTCGATCCGCGCGTTGGCCGCCGGAAGCTGGTCCGGGCCGACCAGCGATGGCACCAGTGCCGGCGCGGCGACGCTGTAGACGACCGTGCCGCACACCGCGGCGAAGCCGAGCAGGGCCAGCAGCGGCAGATTGAGCGCGCTGAGCGCAAGGAGAAGCACGATCGCCGCGAGCGCCGCGGCTCGCAGCGCCTCGGCGCCCGCCATCAGCGCGCGGCGCGAGATGCGGTCGGCGAGCAGGCCGGCCGGAATGGCGAACAGCACGAAGGGCAGGGTCAGCGCGGTCTGCAGCACGCCGGTCTGGCCCTCGGCGACCCCGAGCGTGAGAACGGCGACGATGGGGGCGGCGGCCAGCGCGATCTGCTCGGCGGATTGCGCTGCGAGGTTGGACCAGGCGAGGCGGCCGAAGGTGTCGGGAAGGCGCGGCGGATTTGACATGGCTCATTTCCTGCAAAGTCGGATTGGCGCCAGTATCGGCGTCCTGGCGCGGCCAAACCCACCCGCTTCCCGACAGGGCGGGGCAAAACGCGCCCGATGGGGGAACTGATGCGGCTAGATGCAGTTGCAAATGAGTTGCAATAAGCCTCGACTTCGGTATTCTGACCCCATGGATGCACGCTCGCCTGATCTAACCCCCGATGCCGCCGGCTGGCGCACTGACGCGCCAGTCACCAAGAGCCTCGCCGAGGTCAATTCCACAGTCGCCATTCCGCAGGCCGCCCAGTGGTGGCGGCGGCTGCTGGCCTTCGTCGGTCCCGGCTACCTCGTCTCGGTCGGCTACATGGACCCCGGCAACTGGGCGACCGACCTCGCGGGCGGTTCCAAGTTTGGCTACACGTTGCTCTCCGTCATCCTGCTCTCGAACCTGATGGCGATCCTGCTGCAGTCGCTGGCGGCGCGGCTCGGGATCGTCACCGACCGCGACCTCGCGCAGGCCTGCCGCGCCACCTATTCGCCGGCGGTGAACTTCCTGCTCTGGCTCGCCTGCGAGGCGGCGATCATCGCCTGCGATCTCGCCGAGGTGATCGGCACCGCGATCGCGCTGAAGCTGCTGTTCGGCATTCCCCTGATCGGCGGTGCGCTGCTCGCGGCGCTCGATGCGTTCCTGCTGCTGATCCTGATGAACCGCGGCTTCCGTTTCCTGGAGGCGTTCGTGATCGCGCTGCTGGCGGTGATCGCGGTCTGCTTCGCCGTCCAGATTGTCGCCGCTGCGCCGCCGGTGGCCGAAGTGCTGCACGGCTTCGTGCCGAAGGGCGAGATCTTCACCAATCCGGAAATGCTCTACATCGCGATCGGCATCATCGGTGCCACCGTGATGCCGCATAATCTCTATCTGCACTCCTCGATCGTGCAAACGCGCGCCTATGAGCGTAACGACACCGGCCGCCGCGAGGCGATCAAATGGGCGACCACGGATTCCACCATCGCCCTGATGTTGGCGCTGTTCATCAACGCCGCGATCCTCGTCGTTGCTGCCGCGACCTTCCACAAGAGCGGGCATTCGGATGTGGCCGAGATCGGCCAGGCCTTCGAGCTGCTGTCGCCGCTGCTCGGTCTCGGCATCGCCTCGACGCTGTTCGCCGTCGCGCTGCTCGCCTCGGGCCTCAACTCGACCGTCACCGCGACGCTCGCCGGCCAGATCGTGATGGAGGGCTTTCTCGACCTGCGGCTGCCGCACTGGGCGCGCCGCCTGCTCACGCGCGGCATCGCCATCGTTCCTGTCATCATCGTCACCGCGATCTATGGCGAGCGCGGCACGGCGGATTTGCTCGTGTTCAGTCAGGTCGTGCTGTCGATGCAGCTGCCCTTCGCCGTCATCCCGCTGGTGCGCTTCGTCTCCGACCGCCGCAAGATGGGCCAGTTCGCGATCCCGACCTCCGTTGCCGCGGTCGCCTGGATCGTCGCGGGCGTGATCGTGATTTTGAATCTGAAGCTGCTGGCCGATACGCTGTTCGGCTGAGGCCGCTTGCGAGCGCGGCTGCTAGCAGAGCCCGCTCATGTGCTTGAACTTCCAGACTGACGGCAGCCCTTGCGGGCTGGTTTTCGGCACGTAGCCCCGCAAGGTCGCCTTCGGGCCCTTCTGCTTGTACTCTTCGATCCCGCATGACGTCGGGCCTTCGTACACAGTCACCGTCACGGCATAGAAATCGGGAAGCACGCCGTCGATCCGCGCTTCGGATTCGACGTCGATGTTGGGCTGTCGCCATGTATGGATGATCTTGCGGCCGGGCTCGGGCTTGTCGAACACGGGAACATCAGGCGCAAAGAGATCGGCGATGTCGCCGACCTTGCCGACCGGCTCGCCGTACTCCTTGATGAACTTGAGAAGCTTCGGGGGCGGAGGCGTCACCGCGATGCAACGGCCAAAATACTCTTTGCGGCCGGCGTCGCAGGCTTCAGCCTCGATGCTCGACGGGATGATCAAGGCGAGTGCGAGGAGAAAAGACGCGGCCGACGGCGAGCGCATGCCTCTGCTTGCCGCGCGACATTGAACCACGGTGTCTTAGTCCTGCGGCTCGGACGTCGTATCGCCTTGCGCGTCGATGCGCAGCCAGCCCGAGGGCGCGAGGCGCTGCTGCGGCAGGAAGCGGGCCTTGTAGTCCATCTTCTTGGAGCCTTCGATCCAATAGCCGAGATAGACGTAGGGCAATCCTTGCCGGCGAGCGCGCGCGATGTGGTCGAGGATCATGAAGGTGCCCATCGAGCGGCTGACCTGGCTCGGCTCGAAGAACGAGTAGACCATCGACAGGCCATCGCTGAGGACGTCGGTGAGGGCGACTGCGATCAGTTCCTCGCCGCGGCCGGTGATGCCGCTGTCGGGGCCGCGCTTGCGGTACTCGATGATGCGGGTTTCGACATGGCTGTCCTCGACCATCATGGCGTAGTCGAGGACGGTCATGTCGGCCATGCCGCCGTGGCGGTGGCGGGCGTCGAGATAGGCGCGGAACACCGAATATTGCTCGGAGGTCGGTACCGCGCTGCGCTGCTCGCCGATGATGTCGGCGTTGCGCGCCATCACCTTGCGGAAGTTGCGCGAAGGGCGGAACTCGTTGGCGACGACGCGGACCGAGACGCAGGCGCGGCATTGGTCGCAGGCCGGACGGTAGGCGATCGACTGGCTGCGGCGGAAACCGCCATGGGTCAGGAGGTCGTTGAGGTCGCCGGCGCGTTCCCCCACGAGGTGCGTGAACACCTTGCGCTCATGCCGGCCCGGCAGATACGGGCAGGGCGAGGGCGCCGTGAGGTAAAATTGGGGGGTGTCGCGCGAGTGCTGGGTCAAGGGACGTCGTGGGCCTCCGAAGTGAATATCAGCATCGCGCTACGCAAGCCCTCGGTCAATTGGTCTACTCGGCAGGTCAGACCAGCCAGCTTAGCCGGTTTTGGTTGACAGGCTCTTGATCAGTACGGCCCCGCTCAATAAGGCCTTGCCGCCTGCGGCACGGGTGCACGGACGGAATTGTTGATCACGACCGTTCCCAGCACGAAATCGTGCAGCAGGCGCCGGCGGCCGTTGAACAGGCCGACCAGCACGACGAAGGGCGACAGGAACGACACCGTCACCCAGAACAGCACGGCATGGGTGGCGCCAAGCACGAAATAGCCGGGCGCGCCGTACCAGGTGCGCAGTTCCAGATCCATCACGCGCATGCCGATCGTCGCGGAGGAGGGGCCGCCGATTGAGGCGCCGTAATAGACGATGGCCCAGATCACGGACGCCGGCCAAGCCAGCCAGAACAGTGCCCAGCCGAGGCCGAGCGTGACCACGCCGAACAGCGCGATGAAGAGGTAGCCGAGGATGACCGGAACGGAGATCACGACCATGTCGATCAGGAAGGCGAACACCCGGCGCGTCGCCACGCCGCGGAACAGTTCCGGATGCAGATACGGATCGTAGGCGTGCGGCTGCACCGCGCCGTCGTTGCGCCAAATGCCTGAATTACCCGAGTCCGACATCGTCCGTTCTCCCAGCGAAGCCCCCGTCGCAGGACATGGGAACAGGCCATGCCCGCGCCAAGGGCGCGCGCTTCAACAAGCCGAAATATTCCGGCGATTCGGGGGCGAAGGAGGTGGCGCCACAAACACCAGTGTCGTCCCGGCGCAGGCCGGGACCCATAACCACAGGGAGCAGTTTGGCGAAGGCTAGGAGTTATCCTTCGCCGGTACCAATACCTCGCATCGTAGATAGATCACGCGGTATGGATCCCGGCCTTCGCCGGGACGACGTCGGAGAGGCAGTGTGCCTTATCCTTGGCTGCGCAGCTTCTCCGCGACCTTCGGTGCGAAATAGCTCAGCACGCCGTCGGCGCCGGCGCGCTTGAAGGCGAGCAGGCTTTCCATCATCGCGCGCTCGCCGTCGAGCCAGCCGTTGTTCGCGGCGGCGGCGATCATCGCGTATTCGCCGGAGACCTGGTAGGCGAAGGTCGGCATCGCAAAGGTGTCCTTCACGCGGCGCACCACGTCGAGATAGGGCATGCCGGGCTTCACCATCACCATGTCGGCGCCCTCGGCGATGTCGAGCTCGACCTCGCGCAGCGCTTCGTCGGTGTTGGCGCTGTCCATCTGGTAGGTGCGCTTGTCGCCGGTGAGCGTCTTGGCCGAGCCGATGGCATCGCGGAACGGGCCGTAGAAGGCGGAGGCGTATTTGGCCGCATAGGCCATGATCTGCACGTCGAGCAGATTGGCGCGGTCCAGCCCCTCGCGGATCGCGGCGACGCGACCGTCCATCATGTCGGAGGGCGCGATGATGTCGCAGCCAGCCTCGGCCTGCACCAGGGCCTGGCGCACCAGCACCGCGACCGTCTCGTCATTCAGGATCTTGCCGTCGGAGATCAGGCCGTCATGGCCGTGGCTGGTGAAGGGATCGAGCGCGACGTCGCAGAGAATGCCGATCTCCGGAAACTCCTTCTTGATCGCGCGCACCGCCTGGCAGACCAGATTGTCCGGATTGGTGGCTTCCGTTCCTTCTTCGTCGCGCAAGGAGGGATCGGTGTAGGGAAACAGCGCGAGGCAGGGGATGGTGAGCTTCATGGCGCGCTCGGCCTCGCGCACGGCCTGGTCGACGCTGAGGCGCTCGACGCCCGGCATCGAGGCGACCTGCTCGCGCTTGTTGTTGCCGTCGATCAGGAACAGCGGCCAGATCAGATCGTCGGTGGTGAGGACGTTCTCGCGCACCATGCGCCGGGCCCATTCGGCCTTGCGGTTGCGGCGCGGGCGGACGGTCAGATCGAGGGCATGGGGCACGGCCGTGCCCTCCCGGCGCGACACCTCGCGCAATTCGATCGGACGCCCGTGTTTGATCGCCATTACTCTTCCTCCGGCTGGAATTATTCTTATACCAGCTCGCATGGTTCCCGTCACCGCGGCTTGACCTGCCGCAAGGGATGGCAGCCGATTGATTTTGCTGGCCGAAGCAGCCAGAAGGGAGCCATGTCCGAGATCTCCACCCGCGATGCGGCCCGCGACAGTGCCAGGGACGCTGCCCGAGACAGTGCCAGAGAAAGCGCGCTGTCGGTGGCGGCGATCTCGTCGGAGCGGCCTGAGTCCGACGACAATGTCTGGACGCGGCGGCTCGTGCTGTTCCTGCGCGTGATGGCGCTGCTCTCGATCCTCAAGGGCCTCTATCACTGGGCGCAGGTGACCGGCTTCGTCGGCGGCGAGGACGAGGCGTTCGAGAACCAGTCGATGGCCTGGCAGGCCGCGACCGTCTACTTCGCCGTGATCGAGCTCGTCGCCGCCGTCGGCCTGTGGCTCGCCACGCCCTGGGGCGCGGTGGTGTGGCTCACGACCGTGGTGTCGATGGCGGTGATCGAGCTGATGTTCCCGGGCATCTACGGCGGCAGCCTCGTCGTGGTCGGCGTCGAGGTCTTCATGCTCGCCGCTTATCTCGCGCTCGCCTGGATGGCCGCGCGCGAACGGCCGCCGTAGCGCGACAACGTCGAGATCAATAACGCTCTCGCGCCCCGGACGTAGCGCAGCGCTACTTCAGCGGTGCGCTGCAGAGCCGGGGCCCATCTTTCCAATATCTCGCTTTGAAACATCTGGGTCCCGGATCTTCGCTGCGCTCGTCCGGGACACGAGCGTGGCTCGTGGTTGACCGTTGGTTGCCTCAAATTTGAGGTAAGTTTTCATTGACCAGTCGGTTTCGCCACAGCCGTTACGGGGGCGTTTCGAAACGGGGCGGGGCTGTTCTGGAATGCGACAGAATGGGCGGACGGAGGGTGAACAGGACCTTGCGAAGGTCAACAGACGGTTGCGAAAAGTCCTTGTGGCACAGGCTTAATCCGCAATTCACTGTCTTAAATTCATGATCTCTTTATTCTCTTATTTAAGCCGATCTTCAAACGAGCCCCTTAAGTTGCACCTATCAGACGGGACACAAGTTTCGTCGA
>Ga0102590_1000646_pt1 | contig 69266 bp, 74 predicted proteins | sample AraplaMF_Col_mMF_FD_76859 | JGI IMG/M metagenome (GOLD analysis project Ga0102590, IMG submission 76859) | Arabidopsis root microbial communities from the University of North Carolina, USA - plate scrape MF_Col_mMF | ecosystem: Host-associated > Plants > Roots > Endosphere | place: USA...
GCATCAGCTGCGTCTTCTGCTCGAACAGGTCGAACAGCTTGCGCAGCGAACCCATGTCGCTGCTGAAATCCTGCACCGTCAGCAGGTTGCGCTCGCCGGAGATCACCACCTGCTCCTGGCTGTCGGCCATCGCCTCGCTGCCGGCCTGCACCGCCGCCTGCATCAGCGACGCGATCTCGCCGCGCAGCGCGTCGACCTCGTTCTTCAGGCGCTCGCGCACCTCTTCGATCGTCAGCCCGGCGTATTGCGAGGTCAGGTAGTTGCTCGCCTCGATCAGCTGGCCCTGCGTGTAGTCCTGCGCGGTGAAGATCACCCGGTTCTGCACATCGCCATCGGGCGCCACCAGGATCACCAGCACGCGCCGCTCCGACAGCCGCATGAACTCGATGTGGTGGAACACGCTCGCCTTGCGCGGCGCCGTCACCACGCCGACGAAGCTCGACAGGCTGGACAGCAGCTGCGCCGCGTTGGCGATCACCCGCTGCGGCTGGTCGGGCTGCAGCTGCGGCTCCATCGCGGGCGTGCCGCGCGCCAGGTCGAGCGGCTGCGCCGTCAGCATCGTGTCGACGAACAAGCGGTAACCGCGTGCCGTCGGGATGCGCCCGGCACTGGTGTGCGGGCTCGCGATCAGGCCCAGGTCTTCCAGGTCGGCCATCACGTTGCGGATGGTCGCCGGCGACAGGTCCAGCCCCGACGCGCGCGACAAGGTGCGCGACCCCACCGGTTGACCGTCGGCGATGTAGCGTTCGACCAGCGCTTTCAGCAGTGTTTTGGCTCGCTCGTCCAGCATGGTTTCATTGTAGGCGGCTGCTGATTCTGGCCCCGGTCTGCCGGGGGTGCTGTGGTGTAATCCCGCGCATGCCGACCCGTTTTCGACATGCTGCGCTGGTGGGGAAATACCAGGCCCTGGGAATGCGCGGGGTGCTGCAGGACATTGCGCAATTCCTGGGCCGGCAAGGGCTCGAAGTCTCGCTCGAAAGCGAAACCGCCCTCAACACCGGCCTCACCGACTATCCCGCACTGACGCCCGAGCAATTGGGCGCGCATTGCGACCTGGCCGTCGTCGTCGGCGGCGACGGCACCATGCTGGGCATCGCGCGCCAGCTGGCGCGCTTCAACCTGCCGCTGGTGGGCATCAACCAGGGCCGCCTGGGCTTCATCACCGACGTGCCGATCGACCAGTTCGAAGAGGCCCTGTCCCCGATGATCGCCGGCGACTACGAGGAAGAGCGCCGCACCATGCTCGAAGGCGGCGTCTGGCGCGACGGCCGCGTCATCTTCGAAGGCATCGCGATGAACGACGTGGTCGTCAGCCGCGGCGCCACCGCCAGCATGGTGCAGCTGAAGATCGACATCGGCGACGAATTCGTCGCCAACCACCGCGCCGACGGCCTGATCGTCGGCTCGCCCACCGGCTCCACCGCCTACGCGCTGTCGGCCGGCGGCCCGATCCTGCACCCGGGCATCGCCGGCTGGGTGCTGGTGCCGATCGCGCCGCACGACCTGTCCAACCGCCCGATCGTGCTGCCCGACACCGGCGAGATCTGCATCGAGATCGTCGCCGGCCGCGACGCCAGCGTCAGCTTCGACATGCAAAGCCTCGCCAGCCTGCTGCACGGCGACCGCATCATCGTGCGCCGCTCGGCCCACCAGGTGCGCTTCCTGCATCCGCGCGGCTGGAGCTACTACGCCACCTTGCGCGGCAAGCTCCACTGGAACGCCGGACTCTGACCCCATCATGCTCAAACGCCTCGCATTGCGCGATTTCGTCATCGTGACCTCGCTCGAGGTCGACCTCGCCGGCGGCTTCTCGGTGCTGACCGGCGAGACCGGCGCCGGCAAGTCGATCCTGGTCGACGCACTGCAACTGGCCCTGGGCAGCCGCGGCGATGCCGGCGTGGTGCGCGAAGGCGCGGCCCGCGCCGACATCACGGCCGAGTTCGACGCCCCGGCCAGCCTCTCGGCCTGGCTCGACGACGCCGGCTTCGACAACGGCGACAGCCTGTTGCTGCGCCGCGTCATCGATGCGCAAGGCAAGAGCCGCGCCTGGGTCAACGGCAGCCCGGCCACCGTCGCGCAGCTGCGCGAGGCGGCCGACCACCTGGTCGACATCCATGGCCAGCACGCCTGGCAAAGCCTGACGCGCAGCGCGTCGGTGCGCGCCCTGCTCGACGCCTATGCCGGCGTCGACGTCGCACCGCTCGGCCTCGTGTGGTCGCACTGGAAGGCCGCCGGCGAAGCGCTCGACAAGGCGCGCACGCAGCAGGCCGACCTCGAGCGCGAACGCGAGCGCCTGGCCTGGCAGATCGGCGAGGTCGACAAGCTCGGCCCCGAGGCCGACGAATGGGACACGCTGAATGCCGACCACCAGCGGCTGTCGAACTCGCAAGCGCTGATGGACGCCGCACGCAACGCCCTCGATGCACTGAGCGAGGCCGACGTCAACGCCGAGTCGCTGACCAGCGGTGCCGCCGAAGCGCTGGGCGACGTGGCCGAGTACGACCCGCGCCTGGCCGCCGTCGCCGAGGTGCTGCAAAGCGCGCAGGCGCAGCTGCAGGACGCGGCGCACACGCTCAGCGGCTACCTGCACCACACCGAGCTCGAACCCGAGCGCCTGCAGGAACTGGACGATCGCCTGTCGGCCTGGGTCAGCCTGGCGCGCCGCTACCGCCGCCCGCCGGCCGAGCTGCCGGCGCTGCTGGCGCAGTGGAAGGACGAGTTGCGCGCGCTCGACGCCGCGACCGACCTCGACGGCCTGGAAGCCGCGCTGAAGCAGGCCCATGCCGCGTTCGGCGCCGAGGCGAAGCGCGTGTCGGCCGCGCGCAAGGCGGCCGCCCCCAAGCTGGCCGCCGCGGTCACGCAGGCGATGCAGCAACTGGGCATGGCCGGCGGGCGCTTCGAGGTGTCGCTGGCCGCGCAGGAATCGCCGCAGTCGTTCGGCCTCGAATCGGCCGAGTTCCTGGTCGCCGGCCACGCCGGCAGCACGCCGCGGCCGATGGGCAAGGTGGCCTCGGGCGGCGAGCTGTCGCGCATCGCGCTGGCCATCGCCGTCACGACCAGCCAGCTGGCCCAGGGCACCGATGCCGCCGGCACGCTGATCTTCGACGAGATCGACTCCGGCGTCGGCGGCGCGGTGGCCGACACCGTCGGGCGCCTGATGAAGCAGCTGGGCCGCGACCGCCAGGTGCTGGCCGTCACCCACCTCCCTCAGGTCGCCGCCTGCGCCGACCACCATTTCGTCGTCTCCAAGCGCACCGAAGCCGGCAGCACGCACAGCGAGATCCAGGCCGTCGCCGGCGAGGTGCGCGTGGCCGAGATCGCGCGCATGCTGGGCGGCGAGCGCATGTCGGGCACCAGCCTCGCGCATGCCCAGGAGATGCTGTCGGTCGCGGCCGATGCGGCGCCCGCCGCGCGCGGCCGCAAGAAGCCATGAGCGCGCCCGCCGTCGGTGCACCCGCAGTCGTCGCGCCGAACGAGGTCGTGCTCGTCACCGGCATCTCCGGCTCCGGCAAGTCGATCGCGCTGCATGCGCTCGAAGACGCCGGCTTCTTCTGCGTCGACAACCTGCCGCCCGAGCTGCTGCGCGACTTCCTGCGCCTCGAGCACGAGCGCCTGATGCGCCGCGTCGCGATCGCGGTCGACGTGCGCAGCGCCGGCTCGCTACCGCACCTGCTGCCGCTGATCGACGAGCTGCGCGGCGAAGGCGTCGCGATCCGCTCGGTCTTCCTCGACGCCAACACCGACACGCTGGTGCGTCGCTTCTCCGAATCGCGCCGCCCGCACCCGCTGTCGCAGGAAGCCGCGCTGCAGTCGCCGGGCCGCCGCAAGGACGACAAGGCGACCGACGGCCACCGCGCGCTCACCGAAGCCATCGAGCTCGAACGCGAGCTGCTGGCCGAGCTGCGCGAAGTCTCCACCGTCGTCGACACCAGCCAGTTGCGCCCGGCCCAGCTGCGGCTGTGGATGCGCGACCTGGTGCAGGCCACCGCGCACCGCCTGACGCTGGTGTTCGAGTCGTTCGCGTTCAAGCACGGCGTGCCGCTCGATGCCGACTTCGTGTTCGACGTGCGCATCCTGCCGAACCCGCACTACATCCGCGAGCTGCGCCCGCTGACCGGCCGCGACGCCGAGGTCGCCGCCTACCTCGAGGCCCAGCCCGAGGTGGCCGAGATGCTGGCGCAGATCGAAGCCTTCATCGCGCGCTGGCTGCCGTCCTTCGAACGCGACCAGCGCAGCTATCTGACCGTGGCCATCGGCTGCACCGGCGGCCAGCACCGCTCGGTCTATCTCACCGAATCCCTGGCGAAGCGTTTTGCCGCGCGCAGCGGTACATTGATTCGCCACCGCGAGCTCGACGCCCGCGACTGAACCTCGCGGCCCACGAAGCCGCGCCGTTGAATGACCCCCGACATCCCCACCAACACGTCCGACGTTCCGCTGTTTCCGCTGCAGGCGGTGCTGTTTCCTGGCGGCCTGCTGAGCCTGAAGGTGTTCGAGGCGCGCTACCTCGACCTGATGAGCGCGTGCCTGCGCGAGCAGACGCCGTTCGGCGTGGTCGCGCTGCGCCAGGGCGGCGAGGTGCGCAAGCCCGGCGAGCCGGTCGCGCTCGAAGAAACCGGCACGATGGCCGAGTTGCTCGACGTCGACAGCACGCAGCCCGGCATCCTGCACGTGCGCTGCCGCGGCACGCGGCGCTTCGGCGTGAACCAGATGCGCCAGCAGACCGACGGCCTGTGGCTGGCCCAGGTCGACATGCTGGCCGACGACGAGGCCTCGCTGCCCACCGACGCGATGATCGAGACGGTGCGCGGGCTGGCCAATGCGATCGCGACGCTGAAGCAGCAAGGCGCCGAGCCGTTCCTGAAGCCGTTCCAGTTCGACAACGCCGGCTGGGTCGCGAACCGCTGGTGCGAGATCCTGCCGATCTCGCTGGCCGCGAAGCAGAAGCTGATGGAGCTGCCGGACGCCGCGGTGCGGCTTCAGCTGGTCGACGAATTCCTGCGCAGCAAGGGCGTCGTCAAGTAGGCGCTGTCGTCGCCAGCAGCTTGCGCAGCGGTGCGGGCAGGCCCATCGCGAGCGCGGCCGCCAGCGTCACCCACTGGCCCGGGCCGAGCGTCGCGGTGATCGCATCGACGCTGCGCTGCGCGGTGTCGGCGGGCAAGGTCCAGCGCACCGGCTGCAGCGTCCAGTCCAGGTGGGTCAGCACGTGAGTGAACATCGGCAGGCCCTGCGGCGTGCCGGGCCAGCCGTGCGATGCCGCATCCAGTGCCTCGGGCGTGTCGAATTCGGGCAGGCTCCACAGCCCGGCCCACACGCCGCTGTCGGGCCGCTGCACCAGCCACAGCCGGTCGCCCCACACCAGCCACAGCCAGGCATTGCTGCGCCGGCCACGCTTGAGCTTGCGCGTCTTCACCGGGTAGCGCCCGGGTTCGCCTTCGCGCAGCGCGACGCAGCCGGCGTGCACCGGGCACAGCAGGCAGCTCGGGTTGCGCGCGACGCAGACCGTCGCGCCGAGGTCCATCAGGCCCTGCGTGTACGACTCGATGCCCGCATCGGGCAGCTGGCGCGTGGCCTCGTCCCACAGCGCACGTTCCTGGCGCGCTTCGGCGAGATCGCCGTCAAAGCCGAGGAAGCGCGTCAGCACGCGCTTGACGTTGCCGTCGAGGATCGCGACCCGCTCGCCGAAGCAGAAGGCCGCGATCGCCGCCGCGGTGGAACGGCCGATGCCGGGCAGGCTTTGCAGCACCGCGCTGCTGCGCGGGAACTGGCCGCCGTGCTCGGCCACCACCGCCTTCGCGCAGGCGTGCAGGTTGCGTGCACGGCTGTAGTAGCCCAGGCCGCTCCACAGCGCGAGCACGTCGTCCTGCGACGCGGCGGCCAGCGCCTGCACGTCGGGGAAGCGCTGCAGGAAGCGCTCGTAGTAGCCCATCACCGTGCCGACCTGCGTCTGCTGCAGCATGATCTCGGACAGCCACACGTGGTACGGATCGCGCGTCTGCTGCCACGGCAGCGCATGGCGGCCATGGGTGCGTTGCCACGCGACCAGCGGCGTGGCGAAGCGGTCCTGCGGGCTCTCCGACAACGTCAGGCTTGAGCGGCGTACAGCGGGATCGAGCCGCTGGCTGCGGCGTTCGACGCAGCGCCGGTCAGTTCCTGGTGCGCCTGCGCCTTCAGGCGGTTGTTCAATTCAGCACTGCGCGCCTGCAGCTGCTGCAGCTGCGTGTCCTGCGCTTCCAGTTCGGCCAGGCGCTGCTCCAGGTCGCCGGCGGCGGACTGGATGCGCTCGAGCGCCTCGCGGCGGCGGCGGAAGCCGCGGCGCCGCTCGCGCAGCTGCGAATCGACCTGCGCCGAGGCAGTCTTGTTCCACAGCTCGAATTCGCCGCTCGCGTTCTCGAACACCACGCGCAACTTGGAGACCAGCATGCGCCGGAACTGCTCCATGAACTTCGGCTGCGACAGGCGCAGCGCCTGCGTCAGGCCGAGATACTGCACGTAGTTGCGCTGGATCAGCGTCAGGTCGTTGACGAAGCGGCCCAGGTCGGGCGTCTTCGTCACGGCCAGGCTGAAGCCGAACTCGGCGTTCAGCTTCGCGAACGACGCCGACAGCATGTCGTGGATCTCGTTGCCGCGCACCTGCGCGGCTTCGAGCAGCTCGCGCAGCCGCGCGCACAGCGCGATGAAAGCCTTCTTCGCGCCCAGGTGCAGCAGCGACGCGGTCATCGCGGTCTGCATCTCGGCCACCTCTTCGCGCAGCCGGTCGCTGGTGAGGTCGAGCAAGGCGTTCTTCAGCATGCGGCTGTGCACCATGCGCATCGCCTGCAGGCGCGCGGTGCACTGCTCGAACTCGGCCGTCTCGGCCTGCACGCGCTCGAGCATCAATCGCACCTTGGCGCCGCTCTTGCCGCGCAGCCCGCGCAGTTCGAGCATCTGCTCGGCCATCTGGCGGCGGCGGTCGCCGAGGCGGCGGTTGACCTGCGCCTCCATGCGGTGCGCCGCGTCCATCACGGTCTGCTGAAGGGCCTCGCGGCGCTGCGGCAGCAGCTGGGCACCGAGCGCTTCCTCGAGCAGCGGCAGCCGGCTCTGCGCCAGCGCCGGCGCATCGCCGTCGATGCGCGCAGCCAGGGCCTGGCGTGCCGACAGCGGGAACACGCGCTCGCTCGCGACGTCCAGCGTGCGGGCGGTGGATTGGCGCTGCTGCTCGATCTGCTCCTGCACCCGCTCGACGGTGGCCAGCGGATCCTGCAGCGCATCGATCTTGTTCAGCACGACGAAGGCCGAGCTGGACGGCGCGCCGAGGTGGTCGCGCCAGATCGTCATGTCGGACTTGGTGACGCCGGTGTCGGCGCCCAGGATGAAAACGATGGCATGCGCCGCCGGCAGCAGGCTCAGCGTCAGCTCGGGTTCGGCGCCGATGGCGTTCAGCCCCGGCGTGTCCAGCACCACCAGGCCGCGTTGCAGCAGCGGGTGCGGGTAGTTGATCATCGCGTGGCGCCAGGCCGGCACCTCGACTTCGCCGGCGTCGTTGGTCGGCGGGTTGTCCTCGGTGTCGTCGTCGTTCCAGAAGCCGAGCGCGCGTGCATCGTCGACCGACACCCACTGCGTGCGCATCACCTCGCGCAGCGCTTCGGTGAGCTGGTCGGGCGAGCTGATGTCGAGCGGGATGTGGCCCCAGGCCTTGGGCTGCAGGCGCAGCTCGGCCAGCGACAGGCCCTCGAGCCGGGTGGCGATCGGCAGCAGCGCGAGCGCCGGCGCTTCCTCGGGTTCGTAGCCCAGTTCGACCGGGCACATCGTCGTGCGGCCCGGCGTGGCGGGCAGCACGCGGCGGCCGGTGTCCGAAAAGAAGATCGCGTTGATCAGCTCCGACTTGCCGCGCGAGAACTCGGCGACGAAGGCCACCACCAGCTTCTCGCCCACCAGGCTGCGGCGCAGCGCGTCGAGCGATTCGCTGGCGGCCGCGTCGGCGAGGTCGTGCTCGCTCAGGAAACGGCCGAGCTCGTCGAGCCGGCGGCCGATCGAAAGACGCCACTGGCCCAGCTCGTCGACACTGCTAGCAAAGGAAGATGACATGGGTGGGCGGGCGCGCAGGAAAGAGGCGCGTCGCGCTTTCATGGTAGCGCAAGCTTGTCAGACGACGCCCCGCGGAAACATCTGGACACCCGCCCCCGGTCCCAAGTGTCGATTCCTTTGGATTCAGCGCTGGCATTGCGGGCAGAAGAAGGTCGAACGCTGGCCTTGCACGATGCGCCGGATCTTCGTGCCGCAGACCCCGCAGGGTTCGCCTTCGCGGCCGTAGACCCCCGCCTGCAGCTGGAACGCGCCCGCCATGCCGTGCGCGTCGCGAAAGTCGCGCAGCGTCGAGCCGCCCAGCGCCAGCGCGCGGGCCAGCGTCTCGCGCACCGCAGCGGCCAGCCGCTCGGCGCGCGGGCGGCTGAGGCGGTCGCTGCGCAGCCGCGGGTTGATGCCGGCGGCGAACAACGCCTCGCAGGCGTAGATGTTGCCGGCACCGACGACGATGTCGCCGGCCAGCAGCGCCTGCTTGATCGCGACGCGCCGGCGCTTCAGCGCGGCGTGCAGGTGCGCGCCGGTGAACGCCGGGTCGAAGGGCTCCAGGCCCAGCCCGGCAATCAGCTTGCCCGCGGTGCCGCCGTCCAGCGCCTCGGACCACACCACCGCGCCGAAGCGGCGTGGGTCGGTCAGGCGCAGCGTGCCGCGCGTGGTGGCGAGGTCGAAGTGGTCGTGCGCGCCCGGCAGGCCGGGATCGTCGCTGAAGGCCAGCGAGCCCGACATGCCCAGGTGCATCAGCAAGCCGCCGGCTGCCGCGCCGCCAGGTTCACCCCCGGTCAGGGGCAGCCACAAATATTTACCTCGGCGCGACGCCTGGCCGACCTGCAGGCCGACCAGGCTGCCGGGCTCGCGGCCGAGCGGCCAGCGCAGCGGTTTGCCCAGGCGGGCGGCGGTGACGCGCGCCCCGGCGATGCGCTCGGCAAAGCTCTGGCGGGTGACCTCGACTTCGGGAAGTTCTGGCATGGAGGGGGAATTATCGCGAGCGGGCGCGGTCGGATGGATTTCCGGGCGGCGAGCCGGGCCTTTCGGGGCCGCGCCAGACCCTAGAATCATCCACGGTTTCAGGAGCATTGCATGCCGGCCCTTTCCCTCGTTCCCCACGCGACGCGCGCAGCGGTCGCGGTGGCCTGTGCGCTGGCATTGACGCAGGGCGCATCGGCGCAGGCGGACAAGGCCGTGCCGGCCGAAACAGCCGCCAGCGCTGCCAGCGGCCTGGCCGCCGAGGCGCCGCCGGTCGACAACTCGGCCCTCGACGCGCCGCTCTTCTACCAGTTGCTGATCGGCGAGATGGAGCTGCGCTCCGGCGAGGTCGGCACCGCGTACCAGGTGCTGCTCGATGCGGCACGCAAGACGCAGGACCCCGAGCTCTTCCGCCGCGCCACCGAGATCGCGCTGCAGGCGCGCGCCGGCGACCAGGCGCTCGCCGCCGCGCAGGCGTGGCGCGCCGCGATCCCCGACTCGATCGAGGCGATGGGCTACCAGGTGCGGCTGCTGATCGCGCTGAACCGCCAGGCCGAGATCACCGAGCCGATGCGCGCGATGCTGGCCGCGACGCCGGCCGCCGAGCGCTCGCAGCTGATCTCGTCGCTGCCGCGCCTGCTGGCGCGCGCCACCGACAAGACGCAGACGGCCGAGCAGCTGCAGGCGCTGCTCGAGCCTTCGCTCGAATCGCCCGACACCCGTGCCGCGGCGCGGGTGGCCATCGGCCGTGCCTGGCTGGCCGCCGGCAATGGCCAGCGCGCCTTCGACCTGGCGCGCGAAGCCCACCAGCTCGACCGCACGGCCGAGGCCCCGGCCCTGCTGGCACTCGAGCTGCTCGCCACCGGCCAGCCGGTCGAGCCGCTGGTCGACGACTTCCTCGCGGCGCAGCCGAAGAACAGCTCGTTCCGGCTGGTCTATGCCCGGGTGCTGAACTCGGCGCAGCGCTACGCCGATGCCGTACCGCAGCTCGAGGCCGTGACGCGCGCCGACCCGCAGTTGCCCACGCCGTGGCTCACGCTCGGTGCGCTGCACCTGGAACTGCGGCACCCGAAGGAAGCGCAGGCCGCGCTGATGCAGTACGTGCAGCGCTCGGGCAACGGCAGCTTCGCGCAGGCACCGGCGCCGGCGCGCAGCACACCGCCCCCGGCCGACGACGATGACGACGGCGACGAGCCGCCCCCCACCGGCGACCAGGGCCTGGTGCAGGCCTACTTGCTGCTGTCGCAGGCCGCGGAGCAGCAGCGCGACTACGCCGGCGCCGAGGCGTGGCTCAAGAAGGTCGACAGCCCGCAGCGCGCGCTCGAGGTGCAGGCGCGGCGGGCGTCGCTGCTGGCGCGCCAGGGCAAGGTGAAGGAAGCCCGCGAGCTGATCCGCCGCACGCCGGAGAAGACCACCGAGGACGCCCGCGCGAAGCTGCTGGCCGAGGCGCAGGTGCTGCGCGACGTCAAGCAATGGGGCGAGGCCAACACCGTGCTCGCGAAGGCCAACACGCGCTTCCCGAACGACCCCGACCTGCTGTACGAGCAGTCGATGATGGCCGAGAAGCTGAACCGCATGGACGAGATGGAGCGCCTGCTGCGCCGCGTGATCGAGCTGAAGCCCGACCACCACCATGCGTACAACGCGCTGGGCTATTCGCTGGCCGAGCGCAACCAGCGCCTGCCCGAGGCGCGCGAGCTGATCCGCAAGGCACTCGACCTGGCGCCGGGCGAACCCTTCATCACCGACAGCCTGGGCTGGGTCGAGTACCGGCTCGGCAACCGCGCCGAGGCGCTGCGCCTGCTGCAGCAGGCGTACCGCTCGCGGCCGGACGTCGAGATCGCGGCCCACCTGGGCGAGGTGCTGTGGGTCAACGGCCAGCGCGACGAGGCGCGCAAGGTGCTGCGCGATGCGCGCACGCGCGACAACGCGAACGACGTGCTGAAGGAAACACTGGCGCGGCTGCGGGTCGACCTGTGAGCCTGCGGCGCTTCGTTCCGTGGCTCGCGGCGTGGGCACTGGCGGCATGCACGACGCTGCAGCCGCAGGCGCCCACGGCGTCGTCCGAGCGGGTGTCGGGCCGGATGTCGGTGAAGGTGGATGCGACGCCATCGACCCCCGGCCGATCGGTCAGCGCGAGCTTCGAACTGCAGGGCACGCCGCAGGATGGACGGCTCGACCTGTCGACCCCGCTGGGGACGACGATCGCGCAGGCCCGCTGGTCCGGCAGGCAGGCCGTGCTGACCACCGGCGGCGAGCAGCGCGCCTACCCCGACCTCGATGCGCTGACGCAGGACATGCTGGGCGAGAGCTTGCCCATCGTCGCGCTGTTCGACTGGCTGCGCGGCCGCGCCTGGAGCGGCGCGCCGAACCGCCCGAGCGCGCCGCCGGCCGAGGCCGGCTTCCAGCAGCTGGGCTGGGACGTGAACCTGGCGCACTTCGACGAAGGCTGGGTCGTCGCGCAGCGACCGCAGGCGCCGGCCGTCGTCGTGCGGGCCCGAATCGATCGCCCCTGAACCCATGAGCCTGACCGCGCTGTACGACGTGGCCGCCCCGGCCAAGCTGAACCTGTTCCTGCACATCACCGGCCGGCGCGACGACGGTTACCACCTGCTGCAGTCGGTCTTCGTACCGATCGACTGGGCCGACACGCTGCACTTCGAGTTGCGCCGTGACGGACAGTTGGCGCGGCACGACCTGAGCGCCGCGCTGCCGGCCGACGACCTGTGCCTGCGCGCGGCGCGCGCGTTGCAAGCCGCCTCGGGCACGACGCTGGGGGCCGACATTTCCGTCGACAAGCAGGTGCCCTGGGGCGCGGGCATGGGCGGCGGCAGCTCCGATGCAGCCAGCACGCTGCTGGCGCTGAACCGGTTGTGGCAACTCGGCTGGCCGCGCGACAAGCTGATGGCGCTCGGGCTGACACTCGGGGCCGATGTCCCCTTCTTCCTGGGCTCGGGCAGCGCCTGGGTCGAGGGCATCGGCGAGAAGCTGACCCCGCTGGCCCTGCCGGCCCAGTGGTTCGCGGTCGTGAAGCCTGCCGCGAGCATCGAAACCCGTGGCATCTTTCTCAGCCCGCTGCTGGTCCGCAATACGGATGCTGCTATACTCGCAGGCTTCCTTGAGGACGGCGGTGTACAGCGTCTTGAGGCAGGATTCGGTCGCAACGATTTGCAGCCTCCCGCCGAAAGCCAGTGCCCCGATGTGGCGCAAGCCGCACGCCTGCTCGAGGCCCGGTTCGGCAACAGCCGCATGACGGGCTCGGGCAGTGCGGTGTTCGCAAGGGCTGGCACGGACGACACGCCCACGGCGACAATGCCCCCGGATCTTCCGGTGGGCTGGGTGGGTCGGATGTGCCGAAGCCTGGTGCAGCATCCCTTGCGGGATTGGTGAACCGGCTGACAAGTTGAAGGTGGATCGCATCCCGATGGGTGCGGTCAACCGGTGTAGGGGAGTCGCCAAGTTGGTTAAGGCATCGGATTTTGATTCCGACATGCGAGGGTTCGAGTCCTTCCTCCCCTGCCAAATCATTTGATGGTTGTTTCCCGGTGCCTGCCTTGGGCACGCGGGGCTGAAACGGAAGGTGGGTGCGCGGTGACCACGAATGCGCCCCTGATCGCACCCCGCAAGAGCCTCGACGGAGGAAACGTGCTTTTCAACACCGTGCTGTTCACCGGCAATGCGAATCCCGCCCTGGCGCAGGAAATCGCATCGCACCTGGGCATCGAACTCGGCAAGGCCTCGGTCGGCCGCTTCTCCGACGGCGAAGTCGCCATCGAGATCCAGCAGAACGTCCGCGCACGCGACATCTTCATCGTCCAGCCCACCTGCGCGCCGACGAACGAGAACCTGATGGAGCTGTGCATCATGGTCGATGCACTGAAGCGCGCCTCGGCGCGCCGCGTCACCGCCGTGATCCCCTACTTCGGCTACGCCCGCCAGGACCGCCGCCCGCGCTCCACCCGCGTGCCGATCAGCGCCAAGGTCGTCGCCAACATGCTCGAGGCCGTCGGCGTCGAGCGGCTGCTGACGATGGACCTGCACGCCGACCAGATCCAGGGCTTCTTCAACATCCCGGTCGACAACATCTACGCGTCGCCGGTGCTGCTGTCCGACCTGCAGAGCAAGCGCTACAAGGACCTCGTGGTCGTGTCGCCGGACGTCGGCGGCGTGGTGCGCGCCCGCGCGCTGGCCAAGCAGCTGGGCTGCGACCTGGCCATCATCGACAAGCGCCGCCCGAAGGCCAACGTCTCCGAGGTCATGCACGTGATCGGCGAGATCGACTCGCGCAACTGCGTGATCATGGACGACATGATCGACACCGCCGGCACGCTGGTGAAGGCGGCCGAGGTGCTGAAGGAGCGCGGCGCGAAGAACGTCTACGCGTACTGCACGCACGCCGTCTTCTCCGGCCCGGCGATCGAGCGCATCAAGGGCTCGCAGCTCGACGAAGTCGTCATCACCAACACCATCCCGCTCAGCGACGAGGGCAAGACCTGCTCGAAGGTGCGTCCGCTGTCGGTGGCTTTCCTGTTCGCCGAGACCATCCGCCGGATTTCCGACGGTGAATCGGTGACGTCCTTGTTCGCGGAACAGAACAGCAACTTCTGATCCGCAGACAGCGGTGGGCGCTTCGAACGCCCGCCGTGCCCTTGGGGTCGCAAGACCCTGTTATCCAGACGCCTGGTCGCGGGTGTCTTCCATCATTGGAGTCAACATGAAATTCGTCGCATTCGAGCGCAAGCTGCAGGGGACCGGAGCGAGCCGCCGCCTGCGCTTGGCTGACAAAGTCCCCGGCATCGTCTATGGCGCCGGCACCCCTTCGATGATCGAACTCGATCACAACGCGCTGTTCCATGCGCTGAAGAAGGAAGCCTTCCACTCGTCCATCCTCGAGATGGAACTGAACGGCAAGAGCGAACAGGTGCTGCTGCGTGACTACCAGATGCACCCCTTCCGCCAGATCGTGCTGCACATCGACTTCCAGCGTGTCGATGCCACCACCAAGATCGTCAAGAAGGTGCCGCTGCACTTCATCAACGAAGAAAACTCGCCGGCCGTCAAGACCGACGGCTGCCTGGTGAACCACGTCGCCACCGAGCTGAAGATCCAGTGCCTGGCTTCGCAGCTGCCCGAGTTCCTGACCGTCGACCTGGCCGAGCTGGTCAAGGGCCAGTCGCTGCACGTCAGCGACCTGAAGCTGGCCGACGGCATCAAGGTCGTCACCCAGGGCAAGCCGAACCCCGTGATCGTGTCGACCTCGGTCCCGGTCGAGGAAGAAGCCGCCCCGGTGGTCGTCGCTGCCGCCCCGGCTGCCCCGACCAAGGGCAAGAAGGACGAGAAGCAGAACCGCAAGTAAGCCGTCCGGCCTGCTGCCCTGCGCACGAAGCCCCGCCCTGGCGGGGCTTCTTTCATTGAGGCGCCGGTTTCACCACGGTGTCCGCCGGGCCCAGCAGGCGTCCGTCCTGCGCCCTCAGCTCGAGGCGCCGCACTGGCCGGCCGCTCTTCACGTCGACCAACTGGACGTGCGTCTCGCCGGGGTCGAAGAAGTGGTCCTCGCCCCATTGGCGCAGCGCCACCAGCACCGGGAACAACGCGACACCCTTCGGCGACAGCACGTACGCCTGGTAGGCACTGCCGTCCGACGCCGGCGCCGTCTCGAGGATGCCGTGCTCGACCAGGTTGCGCAGCCGCGCCGCAAGGATGTTCTTGGCCAGGCCCAGGCTTTTCTGCAGCTCGCCGAACCGGTGCAGCCCGTCGAACACGTCCCGGATGATCAGCAGCGACCACCAGTCGCCGATCGCATCCAGCGGCCGCGCGACCGGGCAGCTGGCATCGCTGTGGCTGGTTCGTTTCACCATCGCAAGACCCTCTCCATATCTGGTTGCATTGTAAAACCAGGTCGGGTACAAACGCGATCTGGTTTTTTTATGCAACCAGATTCGATCCACCCACCGAGAAGGTTTCCCATGACGAGATATCGCACCCTCGAGATCGACGGCCTGAAGCTGTTCTACCGCGAGGCCGGCGAGCGCGGACGGCCGGTGCTGCTGCTGTTGCACGGCTTTCCCGCGTCGTCCTTCATGTTCCGCGACCTGATGCCCCGGCTCGCCGACCGCTTCCACCTGGTCGCGCCCGACTACCCCGGCTTCGGCCACAGCGACGCGCCGTCGCCGGCCGCGTTCAGCTACACCTTCGACCGCCTGGCCGAGGTGATGGAGCAGCTGGTCGACCGCCTCGGGCTCGAGCGCTACGGGCTGTACCTGCAGGATTTCGGCGGGCCGGTGGGGTTTCGCATCGCGAGCCGTCGGCCGCAGAAGGTGTCGTTCCTGGTCGTGCAGAACGCGAACGCCTACGACGAGGGCCTGCCCGACGGCTTCTGGGCCCCGGTGCGCCGGCTGTGGCAGGACCCGTCGCCCGCCAACCTCGCGTTGATCCGCGAGGCCGCGATGTCGGACGAGGCCCTCGCGTGGAACTACACCCATGGCGTCGCCGAGCTCGACAGGATCAGTCCCGACAGCTGGGTGCTGCAGCGCGCGCTGCTCGATCGCCCGGGCCACCGCGAGATCATGCTGGCGCTGCTGCGCGACTACGGCTCCAACCCCGGGCGCTATCCGCAGTGGCAGGCCTACTTCCGCGCGCACCAGCCGCCGACGCTGATCACCTGGGGGCAGAACGACGTCATCTTCCCCGCGGCCGGCGCGCACCCGTACCGTCGCGACCTGAAGCAGGTCGACTTCAACCTGCTGGACGCCGGGCACTTCGCGCTCGAAGACCAGGGCGACGCGATTGCGGCCCACATCCTGCGCTTCGCCGACACGCTGGTGCTGCAGTGACGCCGCCGCTGCCGCGGGCCGTCGTGCTGCTGATGGCCGTGGCCTGCGGCCTGGCCGTCGCCAACGTCTACAGCGCGCAGCCGCTGCTCGACGTGCTGGCCGCCGAGTTCGGCATCGGCCACGCGCACATCGGCAGCGTGGTCACGCTGACCCAGGCGGGCTACGGCATCGGGCTGCTGGCCCTGGTGCCGCTGGGCGACCGGGTCGACCGGCGCCGCCTCATCATCGTGCAGGTGCTGGCGTCGGTGATCGCGCTCGGCCTGGTCGCGCTGGCGCCGAACGCACCGGTCGTCCTGGCCGGCATGGCCGCGGTCGGCGTCATCGCCGTCGTGACGCAGTTGCTGGTCGCCCATGCCGCGGCGCTGGCGCATCCGGCGCAGCGGGGCCAGGTGGTCGGCAGCGTGACGAGCGGCATCGTCGCCGGCATCCTGCTGGCACGCGGGGTGTCGGGGCTGGTGTCCGACCTGCTCGGCTGGCGCGCCGTCTATGCGCTGGCCGCGCTCGCCAATGCGGTCGTCGCGGCGCTGCTGGTCAAGGCATTGCCGGCACAGCCGCGTGCTGCGTCGCGCATGCACTACCTGGCCCTGGTCGGCTCGACGTTCCGCTTGCTCGCAGAGGAGCGCGTGCTGCGCATCCGCGCCATCCTCGCGCTGCTGGTCTTCACCGCGATGAGCCTGCTGTGGACGCCGATGGTGCTGCCGCTGCGCGAGCCGCCTTTCCTGCTGTCGCACGGCGAGATCGGCCTGTTCGGGCTGGCCGGCCTGGTCGGGGCGCTCGGCGCGGCGCGCTCGGGCCGGCTGGCCGACAGCGGCCACGCGCAGCGGACCACCGGCATCGCACTCGCGCTGATGCTGCTGTCGTGGCTGCCCAGCGCGATGCTGCCGGTCTCGCTGTGGGGCCTGCTCGCCGGCGTGCTGCTGCTCGATTTCGGCCTGCAGTCGGTCCACGTGACGAACCAGAGCCTGATCTACCGCATGCGACCCGAGGCCCAGAGCCGGCTGACGGCGGCCTACATGGTGTTCTATTCGATCGGCAGCGGCCTGGGGTCGACGCTCGCGACGCTCGCCTACGCGCGCGCCGGCTGGACGGCCGTGTGCCTGCTCGGTGCATGCACCAGCGCGCTGGCCCTCGTCTTCTGGGCCGCCACCCGGCACCTGACGCCGGATCGTGCAAGCGGTTTCATAGCTCACGTTTGACACACGACTCGCGCGCTCCCTTGGCCTTACCGTGCGCTCCATCGCAAACCCGGGGAGCCTCCAATGTCGAGATCGATCACTCATGTGGGAGCCGCGCTGCTGGCGCTCGGCGCGCTGCTGGGCGCCAGCGCGCATGCCGCGGACGCCAGCGCCGTCTGCCTGTACGAACACGTCAACTACCAGGGTGCGTCGACCTGCACCGGCACCGGCAGCGGCTGGATCGGCAGCGCCTGGAACGACCGCGTGTCGTCGGTGAAGGTGCATGCCGGTTGGCAGGTCGAGCTGTTCGAACACGCCAACTACGGCGGGCGCTCGCTGAAGCTCAGTGCCGATTCCGCGAACCTGGTGCCGCTGGGTTTCAACGACTTCGTCTCGTCGTACAAGATCACCCAGCTCGACACCGGCGGCCTGCCGCCCAAGGTGGTCGGCGGCTACTACCCCGACTGGAAACCGTCGCCGCTGCGCATCCGCGACCTGCCGGCCAACTACAACCTCGTCTACCTGTTCGCGGCCCGCCCGGTCGGCGGCGCGCCGGGCACGACCGGCGCGGTGGTGTGGACGCCGCCCGGCGACGGCCGCGGCGCCGCCAGCAACCTGAAGGCCGACATCCAGGCCGCCCGCACGACGCAGGGCCGCAAGGTCATCCTGTCGGTCGGCGGCGCCGGCAACGGCATGAGCTTCCCGAACCGCAGCAAGTCGCAGAACTTCGTCAACAGCGTCGTCGCCATCGTCAACCAGCTGGGCGGCATCGACGGCATGGACTGGAACACCTTCGAAGGCAGCCAGGCGCCCGACACCAGCGAGATGATCTGGATCAGCCTCGAACTCAAGCGCCGCTTCCCCGGCTTCGTGATCAGCGCGCCGCCGGCGCCGTGGAACGCGGTCGACAAGGTGTTCTGCAAGGCGATGGTCGATGCCGGTGCGATCGACTACTGCGCGCCGCAGTACTACGACGGCCCCAACCTCGCCGAGACCGCTTATGTCGTCAACAGCGTCAGGGAATGGGTCGGGCTGCTGGGCGCCGAGCACGTGGTGGTGGGCTTCGGCATCAACGCCGGCGTCACGAACTACATGACGCGGCAGCAGGCCATCGACACCTGGAACCAGGTCAAGGCCAACCACCCGGCGATCCGCGGCGCGTTCGACTGGGAGATCGGCACCGACGAGACGCAGGGCTGGCCGTTCGCCAACGGCGTCGGGCCTCTCGTGAAGCAGTGAGGTCGTTCCGTACCGGTCCGGGGCGCAGACCCCCTGGTCGATAATCGGGCCCATGATTCGACTGATGGTGGGCCTGGGCAACCCCGGGCCGGAATACGAAGCGACCAACCACAACGCCGGCTTCTGGTGGATCGACGCCGTGGCGCGCGAATGGAAGGTCTCGCTGGCGCCCGAGCGCAGCTACTTCGGGCTCGTCGCCCGCGTCAACCGCGCCGACGGCCCGGTCTGGTTGCTGGAGCCGCAGACCTACATGAACCTGTCGGGCAAGGCGGTGGCGGCGCTGGCGCGCTTCTTCAAGATCGCGCCGAACGAGATCCTCGTCGCGCACGACGAACTCGACCTGATGCCCGGCCAGGCCAAGCTGAAGCTCGGCGGCGGCCATGCCGGCCACAACGGGCTGCGCGACATCCACGCCCAGCTCGGCAGCCCCGACTACTGGCGGCTGCGGCTGGGCATCGGCCACCCCGGCGTCAAGGCCGAGGTCATCGACTACGTGCTGCGCAAGCCCAAGCCCGAGGCGCGCGACGCGATCGAGCAGACGATCGCGAAGACGATGACGGTGCTCGACCTGATCGCCGCCGGCCAGATGGAAGCCGCGACGATGAAGCTGAACGCCAAGCCGCCGCGGCCGAAGCCGCCGCGCCCGGTGGCGCCGGACACCCCCGTGGAGACGCCCGAATGACCGCATCCCTTGCCGCTGCCGCCGTCATCGTCCTGCTGGCGTCCGGCAGCCCGGCGCAGACGGTGTACCGCTGCGGCCCGGACCGCAACGTCTATTCGCAGACGCCCTGCGCCGACGGCACATCGATCAACGCCGAAGACCGGCGCACCGCGCAGCAGCGGTCCGAGGCCGAGGCGGCCGCGCGCAAGGAAGCCGGCATCGGCACGCAGATGGAACGCGAGCGGCTGGCCCGCGAAGCCGCCGCGCACGCCCCCACCGCGATCGGCCTGAACCAGGTCAAGCCGGTGGCGCATGCCGCCTCGGCGCCCAAGGCGTCCAAGCGCAAGTCATCGAAGCCGAAGAAGAATGGCGACCTGACGGTCATCGTGCCGGCGGCCAAGCCGAAGAAGCCGGCCGCGCCCTGAGGCCCGCCCGCGGCTCAGCCTTCGCCCTGCCCCTGCAGCCGCCGGTACTTGGCCCACAGGCTGTCCTGCGTCTCGACGTGCTCGGGGTTGATCGGGATGCAGCTCACCGGACACACCTGCACGCACTGCGGCTCGTTGAAGTGCCCGACGCATTCGGTGCACTTGCCCGGATCGATCACGTAGTACTCCGGCCCCATCGAGATCGCCTGGTTCGGGCACTCGGGCTCGCACACATCGCAGTTGATGCATTCGTCGGTGATCATCAGGGCCATGCTGCCAACCTCGGGGAAGCGCTCAAACGTCCGACTTCACGCGCTGCTTGAGCCGGTTGAGCACCGAGGGTGACACGAACTTCGAGACATCACCGCCCAAGGTGGCAATCTCGCGCACGAAGGTGCCGGACACGAACTGGTAGTGGTCGCTGGGCGTCAGGAAGACCGTCTCGACCTCGGGCATCAGCTGGCGGTTCATGCCCGCCATCTGGAACTCGTACTCGAAGTCGCTGACGGCACGCAGCCCGCGCACCACCACCTTGCCGCCATGCGAGACGACGAAGTCGCGCAGCAGGCCGCGGAAGGCGATCACCTCGATGTTGGGATGCTTGGCCGCCAGCTCCTGCGCGATCTCGAGCCGTTCGTCGATCGTGAACATCGTGCGCTTGTGGTGCCCGGCCGCGACCGCGACGATCAGCCGCTCGAACAGCCGGGCGGCGCGCCGCATCAGGTCTTCATGGCCCAAGGTCATCGGGTCGAAGGTGCCGGGGTAGACGGCAGTGAGGCGGGTCACGGAGGTCAAGGCGGGCTCCTTCAGGCCGGGGGTCATCGCGTCAGGCATTGACCGGCGCAGTGTAGCTGCGCTGCAGCAGATGGAAATGCACCGCGCCGGCGCGCCCCTGCCGGTGCACCGCCAGCCCGAGCGGCGCCAGCTCGGCCTCGCCGAAAGCCCGGTCGGCTTCCAGGTAGACGAAACCGCCGTCGACCACCAGCGGCGCCGCGGCCTTCAGCGCCGGAACGAAGACCTCGGCATCGAAGGGCGGATCGATGAAGACCAGCTCGTAGCGCGCCGGCGCGCCGCGCGCCATCCAGGCCAGCGCGTCGGCGGCCTCGATGCGCACCATGTCGGCCTTCAGCCGCACCTGCACCTCGCGCAGCCCGCGCGCCAGCCGCGTATCGCGCTCCAGCAGCGTCACCTCGGTCGCGCCGCGCGACGCGGCCTCGAAGCCCAGCGCGCCGCTGCCGGCGAAGGCGTCCAGGCAGCGCCAGCCGTCCAGCGACTGGCCCAGCCAGTTGAACAGGGTCTCGCGCACGCGGTCGGGCGTCGGGCGCAGCCCCGGGGCATCGGCCACCGGCAGCTTGCTGCGCTTCCAGACGCCGCCGATCACGCGCACTTCGCGCGGCGGCGCGGCCTTGCCGCCTTTCGCGACCGCTTTCACAGCCGCACCGGGATGCCGCGTGCCGCCATCAGCGCCTTGGCCTCGCCGACGGTGTGCTGGCCGTAGTGGAAGATGCTGGCGGCCAGCACCGCATCGGCGCCACCCTGCTGGATGCCCTCGGCCAGGTGCTCCAGCGTGCCGACCCCGCCCGAGGCGATCACCGGCACGTCGACCGCGTCGCTGACGGCGCGCGTCAGCGGCAGGTTGAAGCCGATGCGCGTGCCGTCGCGGTCCATGCTGGTCAGCAGGATCTCGCCGGCGCCGCATTCGGCCATGTGGCGCGCCCACTCGACCGCGTCGAGCCCGGTGTTGCGGCGCCCGCCATGGGTGTAGACCTCCCAGCCGGCGCCGTTCTCGCGCGCCTTGGCGTCGATCGCCACCACGATGCACTGCGCGCCGTATTTCGCCGACGCGTCGCGGATCACCTGTGGGTTGGCCACCGCGGCGGAGTTGAAGCTGACCTTGTCGGCACCGGCGTTCAGCAGCGTGCGGACGTCGTCCACCGTGCGCACGCCGCCGCCCACCGTCAGCGGGATGAAGACCTGCGAGGCCACCGCCTCGATCATGTGCAGCAGCAGGCCGCGCCCGTCGCTGGTGGCGGTGATGTCGAGGAAGGTGATCTCGTCGGCGCCCTGGTCGTTGTAGCGCGCGGCGATCTCGACCGGGTCGCCGGCATCGCGCAACTCGACGAAGTTGACGCCCTTGACGACGCGCCCGCCCGTGACGTCCAGGCAGGGGATGATTCGCTTGGCCAGCATCAGGATCCGCTCAGTTGCCGTTCAGTTCGTCGGCACGTTTCTGCGCCTGCGCGAAATCGAGGTTGCCGGTGTAGATGGCGCGGCCGCAGATGACGCCTTCGACGCCCTGCTCCTCGATCGCGCACAGCCGCTCGATGTCGGCCAGGTCGGACAGCCCGCCCGACGCGATCACCGGGATCGACAGCGCCTGCGCCAGCTTGACGGTGGCATCGATGTTGATGCCGTTGAGCATGCCGTCGCGGCCGATGTCGGTGTAGATCACGCCTTCGACGCCGTAGTCCTCGAACTTCTTCGCGAGGTCGACCACCTCGTGGCCGGTCAGCTTGCTCCAGCCGTCGGTGGCGACCTTGCCGTCCTTGGCGTCCAGCCCGACGATGATGTGGCCGCCGAAGGCGCTGCAGGCGTCCTTCAGGAAACCGGGGCTCTTGACCGCGGCGGTGCCGATGATCACGAAGCTCAGGCCGTCGTCGAGGTAGCGCTCGATGGTGTCGAGGTCGCGGATGCCGCCACCGAGCTGCACCGGGATGTCGTCGCCCACCTCGGCCAGGATGGCCTTGATCGCCGCCTCGTTGACCGGCCTGCCGGCGAAAGCGCCGTTCAGGTCGACCAGGTGCAGGCGCCTGGCGCCCGCATCGACCCATCGTCGCGCCATCGCGGCCGGGTCCTCGCTGAAGATGGTGGAGTCATTCATGTCGCCCTGCTTGAGGCGGACACAGTGACCGTCTTTCAGGTCGATGGCGGGGATCAGCAGCATGGCCGAATCAGTGGGGTGGAGAGAGGTGAGCGAACAAGCCGAGAAAGACTCTGCGAAAGAGCGCAAGGATGACGCTGGAAAGCGTTCAAGGAGTCCAATGCAGGAAGTTGCGGTACAGGGCTAGCCCGTGCTCGGCACTTTTCTCGGGGTGGAACTGCGTGGCGAAAATGTTATCCCGAGCCAGCGCGCAGGTAAAGCGCACGCCGTAATCGGTTTCACCCGCACTGTGCGCCGGATCGGCCGGTTGTGCGTAGAAGCTGTGCACGAAATAGTAGTAGGCCGCATCGGGCACGCCCGCCCAGATCGGGTGCGCCCGCACCTGGTGCACCTGGTTCCAACCCATCTGCGGCACCTTGTAGCGGCTGCCGTCGGGCTGCAGCTGGCCGGCCAGCTGGAAGCGGCGCACCTCGCCGGGCACCAGGCCCAGGCCCTCGGTGGGCCCCTCTTCGCTGCGCGACAGCAGCATCTGCATGCCCACGCACACGCCCATCAGCGGCTTGTTCGCCGCGGCATGCAGCACGGCCTCCTGCAGGCCCGATTCGCGCAGCTCGCGCATGCAGTCGGGCATCGCGCCCTGGCCGGGCAGCACGATGCGCTCGGCGGCATACACCTCGTCCGGCTTCGAGGTGACGATCACGTCCACCCCTTCGCCGCGCGCCACGTGCAGCACCGCCTGCGACACCGAGCGCAGGTTGCCCATGCCGTAGTCCACGACGGCGACGGTGCGTGCCATCTAGAGGCTGCCCTTGGTGGACGGGATCACCCCCGCCGCGCGCGGATCGATCTCCAGCGCCATGCGCAGCGCGCGCGCAAAGGCCTTGAAGATCGTCTCGCACTGGTGGTGCGCGTTGTCGCCCTGCAGGTTGTCGATGTGCAGCGTGACGCCGGCGTGGTTCGAGAAGCCCTGGAAGAACTCGTAGACCAGCTGGGTATCGAGCGCGCCGATCATGCCGCTCTTGAAGTCGACCCGCATGTGCAGCCCCGGCCGGCCCGAGAAGTCGATCACCACGCGCGACAGCGCCTCGTCCAGCGGCACGTAGGCGTGGCCGTAGCGCCGCAGGCCCTTCTTGTCGCCCACCGCCTTGGCCATCGCCTGGCCGAGCGTGATGCCGACGTCTTCCACCGTGTGGTGGCCGTCGATGTGCAGGTCGCCCTTGGCGTCGATGTCGAGGTCGATCAGCCCGTGGCGGGCGATCTGGTCGAGCATGTGGTCGAAGAAGCCGATGCCGGTCTGGAACTTCGCGGCACCGGTGCCGTCGAGGTTCAGGCTGACGCGGATCTGCGTCTCGTTGGTGTTGCGGACGACCTCCGCCTTGCGTTCCACGGCACTCATCACAGGCTTTCCTTCAAGGCTTGCAGCATCTTGGCGTTCTCGTCCGGCGTGCCCACCGTCAGCCGCAGGCAGTTGGCCAGCAGCGGGTGCAGGCCGGCGACGTTCTTCACCAGCACGCCGCGCTCGCGCATGCCGGCGAAGGCGCGGGCCGAATCGGCGACGCGGGCCAGGATCATGTTGGCCTCGCTCGGGAACGGCTTCACGCCCGGCAGCTCGCGCAGCGCGGCCAGCAGCCGGTCGCGCTCGCTGCGGATGATCGCGGCCTGGCGCGCGTACTCGTCGACGTGTTCCAGTGCGAACAGCGCCGCTTCGCAGTTCAGCACGCTGATGTTGAACGGCGGGCGCAGCTTGTCGACCTCGGCGATCAGCGGCTTGCGCCCGATCAGGTAGCCGATGCGCACGCCGGCCAGCCCGAACTTGCTCATCGTGCGCATCAGCAGCACGTGCTCGTGGCGCTTCAGGCGCTGCATCGAATCGCGCGCGGCGAACGGCTGGTAGGCCTCGTCCATCACCACCAGGCCGGGCGCGGCCTCGATGATGGCGTCGATGGCCGCGTCGTCCCACAGGTTGGCGGTCGGGTTGTTCGGGTAGGCGAGGTAGACCAGCGCCGGCTGGTGCTCGCGCACCGCGGCCAGCATGGCCGGCAGGTCGAGCTCGAAGTCGTCGGTGGTCGGCACGCCGACGAAGGGCAGGCCCTGCAGCTTGGCCGACATCGCGTACATCACGAAGCCCGGCAGCGGCGCCAGCACGCGGTTGCCCGGCACGTCGCAGGCGAGCGCCAGCAGCGAGATCAGCTCGTCGGAGCCGTTGCCCAGCATGATGTCGCAGTCGGCGGGCATGCCGGCATGCTCGGCGAGCTTGGCGCGCAGCAGGTCGCCGCGCTCGGCCGGGTAGCGGTTGAGGGCCACGTCGGCCAGGCGCCTGCCCAGCGCCTCGCGCAGCGCGGGCGGCAGCGCGAACGGGTTCTCCATCGTGTCCAGCTTCACCAGCCCGGCCGAAGGCTGTACCGCGTAGCCGTGCATCGACTGGATGTCCTGGCGGATCACCCGTTTCATGCGTTCGTTCAGCGCGGCGCTCATGAACGGTTTCCTTTCAGTCGAAGTTCGGCAGCCCGGGCATGCGCCTGCAAGCCCTCGCCATAGGCCAGTTCGGCGGCGATCGGCCCCAGCACCTGGGCACCGGCCTCGCTGACCTCGATCAGGCTCGAGCGCTTCTGGAAGTCGTAGACACCCAGCGGCGACGAGAAGCGCGCAGTGCCCGAGGTCGGCAGCACGTGGTTCGGCCCGGCGCAGTAGTCGCCCAGGCTCTCGCTGGTGAACGCGCCGAGGAAGATCGCGCCGGCATGGCGCAGCATCGGCTCCCAGCGCCCGGGTTCGGTCGCGCTGACCTCCAGGTGCTCGGGCGCGATGCGGTTGCTGATCTCGCACGCCTCTTCCATGCTGCGGGTGTGGATCAGCGCGCCGCGGCCTTCGAGCGACGCGCGGATCACGTCGCGGCGCGGCATGGCCGGCAGCAGGCGATCGATCGCCTCGGCGACGCGCGCGATGTAGGCGGCGTCCGGGCACAGCAGGATGCTCTGCGCCAGCTCGTCGTGCTCGGCCTGGCTGAACAGGTCCATCGCGACCCAGTCGGGCGGCGTGCTGCCGTCGGCCAGCACCAGGATCTCGCTCGGGCCGGCGATCATGTCGATGCCGACCTTGCCGAACACGCGGCGCTTGGCGCTCGCGACGTAGGCGTTGCCCGGCCCGGTGATCTTGTCGACCGCCGGCACGGTGGCCGTGCCGTAGGCCAGCGCGGCAACGGCCTGCGCGCCGCCGAGCGTGAAGGCCCGGTCGACGCCGGCGATCGCGGCGGCCGCCAGCACCATCGCGTTGCGTTCGCCCTTGGGGGTGGGCACCACCATCACGATCTCGCCGACGCCGGCCACCTGGGCCGGCACCGCGTTCATCAGCACGCTGGACGGATACGCCGCCTTGCCGCCGGGCACGTAGATGCCGACGCGGTCGAGCGGCGTGACCTTCTGGCCGAGCAGCGTGCCGTCGGCATCGCGGTAGCTCCACGAGCGGCCGCAGGCGTCGAGCTGGCGCTCGTGGTAGCTGCGCACGCGCTGCGCCGCCGCTTCGAGGGCCGCGCGCTGCGCCGGCGTGATGGCGTCCAGCGCGGCGAGCAGCTCGGCGCGCGTGATCTCCAGCGCCGCGACCGACGGCGCGCCCAGCCCGTCGAAACGCAGGGTGTACTCCAGCAGCGCCGCGTCGCCGCGCGCCTGCACGTCGGCCAGGATCGCGGCCACGCGCTCCTCGATCGCATGATCCGTCTCGGCCGACCAATGCAGCACGCGCTGGAAATCGGCGTCGAAGCCGGGCGCGGTGGTGGTGAGCTGGCGGATCTTCACGCTCATGGTCTTGACTCGATGGCTTGGGAAAATGCGTCGATGATCTGGCGCAGCGGCTCGCGCTTGAGCTTCAGCGCCGCCTGGTTGACGACCAGGCGCGACGAGATCTGCATGATCTCCTCGACCTCGACGAGGTGGTTGGCCTTCAGCGTGCTGCCGGTCGACACCAGGTCGACGATGGCATCGGCCAGCCCGGTCAGCGGCGCCAGCTCCATCGAGCCGTACAGCTTGATCAGGTCGACGTGCACGCCCTTGTCGGCGAAGTGGTCGCGCGCGACGCCGACGTACTTGGTGGCGACGCGGATGCGCGAGCCCTGCTTCACGGCCGCGGCGTAGTCGAAATCGGCCCGCACCGCGACGCTCATGCGGCACTTCGCGATGCGCAGGTCGAGCGGCTGGTACAAGCCCTGGCCGCCGTGCTCGAGCAGGATGTCCTTGCCGGCCACGCCCAGGTCGGCGCCGCCGTACTGCACGTAGGTGGGCACGTCGGTCGCGCGCACCAGCACCACGCGCACCTCGGGCTGGTTGGTGCCGAGGATCAGCTTGCGCGATTTCTCCGGGTCTTCGGTCACCTCGATGCCGGCCGCCTTCAGCAGCGGCAGGGTCTCGTCGAAGATCCGACCTTTCGACAGTGCAAGCGTCAGCATCACTTGACTCTTTCGATGTCGGCGCCGATGCCGCGCAGCTTGGCTTCCATCTGGTCGTAGCCGCGGTCCAGGTGGTAGATGCGGTCGACCACCGTCTCGCCGTCGGCCACCAGCCCGGCGATCACCAGGCTGGCCGACGCGCGCAGGTCGGTCGCCATCACGGTGGCGCCGGACAGGCGCTCGACGCCGCTCATCACCGCGGTGTGGCCGTCGACCTCGATCTTCGCGCCCAGGCGCACCAGCTCGTTGACGTGCATGAAGCGGTTCTCGAAGATCGTCTCGGTGACCTTGGCCGAGCCGTCGGCGATGCAGTTCAGCGCCATGAACTGGGCCTGCATGTCGGTCGGGAAGGCGGGGTATTCGCTGGTGCGAAAGCCCACCGCGCGCGGGCGCTTCGCGTTCTTCACGCGGATCCAGTCATCGCCGGACTCGATCGTGACACCGGCCTCGCGCAGCTTGTCGATCACCGCGTCGAGGTGGCCGGCGCGGGCGCGGCGCAGCACGACGTCGCCGCCGGTCGCGGCCACCGCGCACAGGAAGGTGCCGGTCTCGATGCGGTCGGGGACGATGCGGTGGCTCACCCCCTGCAGGCGATCCACGCCCTGGATGCGGATCCTGCTGCTGCCGTGGCCTTCGATCTTCGCGCCCATCGCGATCAGCATCTCGGCCAGGTCGGGGATCTCCGGCTCCTGGGCCGCGTTCTCGAGCACCGTCTCGCCGTCGGCCAGCGTGGCGGCCATCAGCAGGTTCTCGGTGCCGGTGACGGTGACCATGTCGGTCGTGATGCGGGCGCCCTTCAGGCGCCTGGTCTTGGCGATGATGTAGCCGTGCTCGACGACGATCTCGGCGCCCATCGCCTGCAGGCCCTTGATGTGCTGGTCGACCGGGCGCGAGCCGATCGCGCAGCCGCCGGGCAGCGACACGGTGGCCTCGCCGAAGCGCGCCAGCAGCGGGCCCAGCACCAGGATGGACGCGCGCATGGTCTTGACCAGGTCGTACGGCGCCTCGGGCGAGGTGACGGCGGCGGCGTTCAGCGACACGGTGTCGGGTACCGACTCGCTGCGCTCGGCGGTGACGCCCATGTTGCGCAGCAGTTTCAGCGTGGTGCTGACGTCCTGCAGGCGCGGCACGTTGGTCAGCGTGACCGGCTCGGCCGTCAGCAGCGCGGCGCACAACTCGGGCAGCGCGGCGTTCTTGGCGCCGGAAATCGTGACCTCGCCGTTCAGTTGGCGGCCACCGCGGATGAGGAGTTTGTCCATGGCTTGGGTGTCGCCCAGGCCCGGCACGGCTGAATGACCTGCACCCGCAGGCCCGCCAGCCGCAGCGGACACTGCGGCTGGGTTCAGTGGTGGTGGTGGGCCGAGGCAGGCTCGGCAGCGTGGGCCCACTCGGCGGGCGTGAGGGTCTTCATCGACAGCGCGTGGATTTGCTCGCGCATTCTATCGCCCAGGGCCTGGTAGACGCGCTGGTGGCGCGCGACGCGGCTGGCACCCTCGAACTCCGCCGAAACGATGGTGGCGAAGAAATGGCGGCCGTCGCCCTCGACCTGCAAGTGCTCGCAGGCGAGCCCTTGCGCGATGTAGCGCTGGACGTCGTCGGGGGTGGGGTCGGCCATAAGGACCGCGATTATGACCCAGGCCGAAAGGCCCGCGGGTCAGTGGCGGATCTTGTAGCCGATGCGCAGCAGGTGCAGGCAGAGGCCGCAGACGACGACCAGGGTCCCGCCCACCACCGCCAGGCTGGTCCACGGCGACACGTCGCTGACCCCGAAGAACCCGCGCCGGAAGCCGTCGATCATGTAGAAGAACGGGTTCAGGTGGCTGACCTTCAGCCACAGCGGCGGCAGCGAATGCACCGAGTAGAAGACGCCGGACAGGAAGGTCATCGGCATCACGATGAAGTTCTGGAACGCGGCGATCTGGTCGAACTTCTCGGCCCACAGGCCCGCCACCAGCCCCAGCGCGCCCATCATCGCCGCCCCGGCGACCGCGAAGGCCAGGATCCACAGCGGCTGCACCACCGTCAGCGGCGCGAACCACAGCGTCACCAGCAGCACGCCCAGCCCGACCACCAGGCCGCGCACGATGGCCGCGCCGACGTAGGCCAGGAACCAGGCCCAGTGGCTGAGCGGCGTGACCAGCAGGAACACCAGGTTGCCGGTGATCTTGCTCTGGATCAGCGACGAGCTGCTGTTGGCGAAGGCGTTCTGCAGCACGCTCATCATCACCAGCCCGGGGATCAGGAAGGCGGTGTAGCTGACGGTGCCGTAGACCTTGACGTGGTCTTCCAGCGCGTGGCCGAAGATCAGCAGGTACAGCACGGCCGTCAGCACCGGTGCGGCCACCGTCTGGAAGCTGACCTTCCAGAAGCGCAGCACTTCCTTGTAGAGCAGCGTGCGCGTGCCCGACAGCAGGCCCGGCGCGGCGCTCATCCCTTCACCTCCGGCCCGTTCATGATGTCGAGGAACACGTCTTCCAGGTCGGCCCGGCCGATCTCCAGGTCTTCCGGCTGGCAGCCGGCCGCACGCAGGACGCCCAGCACCGCCTCGACCTCGTGCGCGTCGTGTGCCTTGATCTGCACGATGCGCCCGGTCACGCGCGACTGCGCCGCCAGCTCGGGCGGCAACGGCGCGTCCATCTTGAAGCGCAGCATCGTGCTGGCGGTGCCGGCCAGCAACGCCGACGTGCGGTCGAGCGCGACCACGCGGCCCTGCTTCAGCATCGCGATGCGGTTGCACAGCGCCTCGGCCTCTTCGAGGTAGTGGGTGGTCAGCAGCACGGTGTGGCCTTCCTTGTTCAGCCGTGCGACGAAGTGCCACAGCGTCTGGCGCAGCTCGACGTCGACGCCGGCGGTCGGCTCGTCGAGCACGATCACCGGCGGGCGGTGCACCAGCGCCTGCGCGACCAGCACGCGGCGCTTCATGCCGCCCGACAGCTGGCGCATGTTGGCGTTGGCCTTGTCGGCCAGGCCCAGGTGGTGCAGCAGCTCGTCGATCCAGGCATCGTTGCCGCGCACGCCGAAGTAGCCGCTCTGGATCACCAGCGCCTCGCGCACCGTGAAGAACGGGTCGAAGACCAGTTCCTGCGGCACGATGCCCAGGCTGCGGCGCGCTGCCGCGTAGTCGGTGACGACGTCGTGGCCGAGCACCGTGACGCGGCCGCCGGTGGCGCGCGACAGGCCGGCCAGGATGCTGATCAGCGTGGTCTTGCCGGCGCCGTTGGGGCCGAGCAGGCCGAAGAACTCGCCCGGCTCGATGTCCATGCTGACCTCGGACAGGGCCCGCACTTCGCTGTGCGCGCTGAGATAGGTCTTGCTGACCTGCTGGAACGAGATGGCTGCCATGTTGACCCGGGAGGAGGCCGCGATTGTAGGCAGCGCGCCCGGATCGCGCTGGCGCGGGCAAATACCGGCCGGGTCGCTGCGGACTTGGTGCTAGATTGCCCGCGCAGGGACCCGCCCGTCGCCAGAAAAGACAAGCCAGAACGACAACGATGGCCACCGCCTCGAAAGACCCGAAGAAGCCGCGCCGCACCGCCGAGCGCATCCTCGAGGTCACGCTCGACCTGTTCAACCGCTTCGGCGAGCCCAACGTGTCGACCACGCTGATCTCGGCCGAGATGAAGATCAGCCCGGGGAACCTGTATTACCACTACCCGGCCAAGGACGAGCTGATCAATGCGCTGTTCGGCCGCTACGAGCAGGCGCTCGGCGAGCTGCTGCGCGCGGCCGACGACGTGCGCAACGTCGAGGACGCCTGGCTGTTCTTCCACATGCTGTTCGAGCTGATCTGGCAGCACCGCTTCCTGTACCGCGACCTGAACGACCTGCTGTCGAAGAACCGGCGGCTGGAGACGCAGTTCCAGAAGGTGCTGGAGAACAAATCGTCGGCGGTGCGGGCGGTGCTGGACGGGCTGTCGCGCGGCAGCAGCATGCGCATCGACAGCCGCGAGGCCGAGCCGGTGGCCACCGCGATGGTGGTGGTGCTGACCTACTGGCTGAGCTACGAGTACGTGCGCGACCCGCGCCGCGCGCTCGAGCCCGAGAGTGCCGGTGCCGCGCTGCTGCGCGGTGCGGCCCATGTGCTGAGCTTGCTGATGCCTTACCTCGATGCCGGCGCGCGCGAGCACCTGCTCAAGCTGGTCGGCAATTACCAGAAGCGATGAATCGAAGGAGACAGAGATGGCCAAGTGGACCGCTTTCCCGTACGACGCCGCGGAGTACACCTTCGACGCCGCCGCGCTGAAGAAGAAGTGGGCGCGGCTGCACGCCGGCGATGCCGAGCCGCTGCCGAAGGACGACAAGGTGCTGGCCGCGTGGGGGCTGTACCACGCGGGCGAATTCCAGAAGGCGGCCGAGGCCGGCCTGAAGGCCGGCGGCGCCGGCGTCACGGTGGCCAACAAGGCGCAGGCGATCTACGCCAACTACCTGGAGAAGAACGAGAAGACCAAGCTCGCGCTGTTCCTGGAGGTGGCCGAGCGCGCCGAGGCGCAGGCCGGCGAGGACCCGAAGAACGCCAACGCCTGGTACCTGATGGCCTATGCGCTGGGCCGCTACAGCCAGGGCATCAGCGTCGCCAAGGCGCTGGCGCAGGGGCTGGGCAGCAAGGTCAAGGGGGCGCTGGAGACGGCGATCCAGCTGCAGCCCAGGCATGCGGATGCGCACATCGGGCTGGGCACCTTCCACGCCGAGGTGATCGACAAGGTCGGATCCTTGCTGGGTCGCACCCAGGGGGCGAGCAAGGATGCCGGCTTGACCATGTTCAAGGCCGCGCTGAAGCTGAACCCGGATTCGGCGATCGCGATGGTGGAGTACGCGAACGGGCTGGTGATGCTCGAAGGCGACAAGAAGATGAAGGAGGCCGAGAAGCTCTACGCGGACGCGGCGGCCTGCAATCCGGCGGATGCGATGGAGCGGCTCGACGTGGAGATGGCGCGGGCCGAGTTGGAGGAGTAGGCCTGCGCAGGCCGATCCCGGATTGGCATCCGGGCTACGAGGCTCTCATGCGGGCCGAGCGCCGGGCCGCCCCAAGCCGGCCCGCGTCCCCTCGGGGGACCGACCGGTGTACCCACCGGGCGAGGAGTCGTCATGTCACCCGGATGCCAATCCGGGATCGGCGGACCGTTGCAACCGCCGACGCAAGCCTTCCAGATCAAGCACCCGCAGTCCACCGTACTCGATGCGGATGAGCCCCTCGGCCTGCAACGCATGCAGCGCCTCGTTCACCCGCTGCCGCGACAACCCGACGAGGTACCCCAACTCCTGCTGCGTGATCCGCAGCAAGGTCCCGACCCCCGGGTACAGCACCGGATGGAACAAGGAGGCCAGGCTGCGCGCCACCCGCGCATCCGGGTCGTTCAAGCGGTCGATCTCGCGCGCCCCGATGAACTGCCCCAACCGCTCGTTCAGCTGCTGCATCACGAAGCGGTTGAACGGAATGCTGCGGTCCACCAGCCAGTGGAAGGTCTCGACCGAGATGCCCGCCACCACGCTCTTGCGCAGCGCCTGGATGTTGTAGCGGTAGCCCTCGCGCTTGAGCACCGTGCCCTCGCCGAACCAGCCGCCCGGCGGCACGCCGGTGAAGGTGATCGGCATGCCCAGCGCCGAATCGTTGCTCATCTTCAGCAGCCCGTCGATCACGCCGAACCAGAAGGTCGCCGGACGTCCGACGCGGCACAGCAGTTCGCCCGCATCCACCTGCACCACCTTCAGGTCGCCGACCGCGCGCTCGCGTTCCTCGGCCTGCAGCGGCTGCAACCACGGGATGTCGCGCAGCTCTTCTTCCGTCGCAGGCCGCGCACGCGTTCGCAGCGGCGCCGCAGGCGGATCGCCGGTCAGCGCCGGCACGAGTCCCGAAACAGGCATTGCGGGTTAGACCGAAGGGGGGTGTCCCTAGGATTGTCGTCAGAACGACAACCTGACGTCAAACTTGTTCGTACAGTCGGTCGCAACAACAAGGAGACAGGCGGTGCAGACGACGTTTCCCCGCCTGATGCTGGATCACGCCGCGCAGCGGCCGGACGCCCCGGCCTTGCGCGAAAAGGAGTTCGGCATCTGGCAGACGCTGAGCTGGTCGCAGCTGGCCACGCTGGTGCGCGAGCTCGCCGGCGGCCTGGCGCAGGCCGGGCTGCAGCGCGGCCAGCACGTCATCGTCGTCGGCGAGAACCGGCCGCGGCTCTATGCCTCGATGCTGGCGGCGCAGTCGCTGGGCGCGATCCCAGTGCCGCTGTACCAGGATGCCGTCGCCGCCGAGTTCGTGTTCCCCATCACCAACGCCTCGGTCGCCTTCGCGGTGGTCGAAGACCAGGAGCAGGTCGACAAGCTGCTGGAGATCCGCGCGCAATGCCCGGGGCTGCAGCACATCTGGTTCGATGACCCGCGCGGCCTGCGCCACTACAGCGAACCCGGCCTCGCGCCACTGGATGCGCTGGTCGAAGCCGGCCGCCTCTTCAACGGCAGCCACCCGACCCATGTCGACACCCAGGTGCAGCACAACCGGCCCGACGATGTCGCCGCGATGTTCTTCACCTCCGGCACCACCGGCCACCCGAAGGGCGTCGTGCACACGCATGCGAGCCTGATCGATCGCGCCCGCGCCGGCGCCCGCTTCGACAAGCTGACGCATGCCGAAGAGGTGCTGGCCTACCTGCCGCCGGCCTGGATCGGGCAGAACGTGTTCTCGTACGCGCAGTGGCTGGCCTGCGGCTACGTCGTGAACTGCCCCGAGTCGCCGGCCACCGTCAGCATCGACCTGAAGGAGGTCGGTCCCACCTACTACTTCGCGCCGCCGCGCGTCTTCGAGGCGCTGCTGACCAGCGTGATGATCCGCATGGAAGACGCGAGCGCGCCCAAGCGCTGGCTGTTCCAGCGCTGCATGGCGCTGGCGCGCCGCGTCGGCCCGGCGCGCATGGACGGCCAGCGGCTCGGCCTGGCCGACCGCATCGCCTGGGCACTCGGCAACCTGCTGGTCTACGGCCCGCTGCGCAACACGCTCGGCTTCTCGCGCGTGCGCGTCGCCTACACCGCCGGCGAGGCGATCGGGCCCGACCTGTTCAGCTTCTACCGCTCCATCGGCATCAACCTGAAGCAGTTGTACGGCTCCACCGAGACCGCCGTGTTCGTCTGCCTGCAACCCGACCACCAGGCGCGCTCCGACACCGTGGGCATCCCGATCGACGGCGTCGAGATCCGCGTCGGCCACGACGGCGAGGTGCAGGTGCGCTCGGCCGGCCTGCTCAAGTGCTATTTCAAGAATGCGGCCGCCACCGCCGAGGTGCTGTCGACCGACGGCTGGTACCGCACCGGCGACGCCGGCTTCCTGGACGCGCAGGGCCACCTGAAGATCATCGACCGCGCGAAGGACGTCGGCCGGCTGATGGGCGGCGCCAACGACGGCGCGATGTTCGCGCCCAAGTACGTCGAGAACAAGCTGAAGTTCTTTCCGTACATCAAGGAGGCCGTGGCCTTCGGCGACCGGCGCGAGAAGGTCTGCGCCTTCGTCAACATCGACATGGAAGCGGTGGGCAACTGGGCCGAGCGGCGCAACCTGCCGTATGCCGGCTACGCCGACCTGGCGCAGAAGCCCGAGGTGTACGAACTGGTGCGAGACTGCGTCGAGAAGGTCAACGCCGACCTCGCCGCCGACGACAAGCTGGCCGGCAGCCAGGTCACGCGCTTCCTGGTGCTGCACAAGGAACTCGATGCCGACGACGGCGAGCTGACGCGCACGCGCAAGGTGCGGCGCGGCTTCATCGGCGAGCGCTACCAGGTGCTGGTGGACGCGCTGTACGACGGCCGCGCGTCGCAGTTCATCGAGACCGCCGTCAAGTTCGAGGACGGACGCAGCGGCGTCGTCTCGGCCGACCTGCGCATCGCCGATGCCAGGACCTTCTCGCCGGTGCGGAGCGCCGCATGAGCAGGGAAATCGGCGACGTCATCCTCGACGTGAAGAACATCAGCCTGTCGTTCGGCGGCGTGAAGGCGCTGACCGACATCAGCTTCGACCTGCGCGAGCACGAGATCCGCGCCATCATCGGCCCCAACGGGGCCGGCAAGAGCTCGATGCTGAACTGCATCAACGGCGTCTACCAGCCGCAGCAGGGCTCGATCTCGCTGCGCGGGCGCACCTTCCGCCACATGAACTCGCGCCAGGTGGCCGAGATGGGCGTGGCGCGCACCTTCCAGAACCTGGCGCTGTTCAAGGGTATGAGCGTGCTCGACAACATCATGACCGGCCGCAACCTGCGCATGAAGAGCAACCTGCTGCTGCAGGCGCTGCGCATCGGCCCGGCCGAGCGCGAGGAGATCGAACATCGCCGCGTGGTCGAACGCATCATCGATTTCCTGGAGATCCAGCCCTGGCGCAAGACGCCGGTCGGCAAGATGCCGTACGGCCTGCAGAAGCGCGTCGACCTGGGCCGCGCACTCGCGATGGAGCCGCAGGTGCTGCTGCTGGACGAGCCGATGGCCGGCATGAACGTCGAGGAGAAGCAGGACATGAGCCGCTTCATCCTGGACGTCAACGACGAGTTCGGCACGACCATCGTGCTGATCGAGCACGACATGGGGGTGGTGATGGACATCAGCGACCGGGTCGTCGTGCTCGACTACGGCAAGAAGATCGGCGACGGCACGCCCGGCGAGGTGCGCGACAACCCCGACGTGATCCGCGCCTACCTCGGAGTGCAGCACTGATGGGCTTCTTCCTCGAAACCCTGTTCGGCGGCCTGATGGCCGGCATGCTGTATTCGCTGATCGCGCTCGGCTTCGTGCTGATCTACAAGGCCTCGGGCGTCTTCAACTTCGCGCAGGGCGCGATGGTGCTGTTCGCGGCGCTCGCGATGGCGCGCTTCTCGGAATGGTTCCCGCTGTGGTTCCACTTCGACAGCAAGCTGCTGGCCAACCTGCTGGCCTTCGTCGCCGCGGCGGCGGTGATGGTGGTGGTGGCGTGGCTGATCGAGCGGCTGTGCCTGTCGCGCCTGGTCAACCAGGAAGGCATCACGCTGCTGATGGCCACGCTGGGCATCGCCTACTTCCTCGACGGCCTGGGCCAGACGCTGTTCGGCAACGACATCTACAAGATCGACGTCGGCATGCCGAAGGAGCCGCTGCTGGTGCTGCAGGGCAGCTTCGAGGGCGGGGTTCTGATCAGCCAGGAGGACCTGGTGGCCGCTGTCGTCGCCGCGACGCTGGTCGCGCTGCTAGCGCTGTTCTTCCAGAAGACCTCCACCGGCCGCGCGCTGCGGGCGGTGGCCGACGACCACCAGGCGGCACAGTCGATCGGCATCCCGCTCGACCGCATCTGGGTCATCGTGTGGTCGGTGGCCGGCGTCGTCGCGCTGGTGGCCGGGATCATCTGGGGCAGCAAGCTGGGCGTGCAGTTCTCGCTGTCGCTGGTGGCGCTGAAGGCGCTGCCGGTGGTGATCCTCGGCGGGCTCACCTCGATCCCCGGCGCGATCCTCGGCGGGCTGATCATCGGCGTCGGCGAGAAGCTGTCCGAGATCTACCTCGGGCCGATGCTCGGCGGCGGCATCGAGATCTGGTTCGCCTACGTGCTGGCGCTCGTGTTCCTGCTGGTGCGGCCGCAAGGCCTCTTCGGCGAGAAGATCATCGACCGGGTCTGACACCATGCTGTACAGAGAGAACGGCCAGTTCAAGACCAGCTACCGCGCCGACCAGCAGATCTTCCCGGTCCTGCAGGACCGCGTCGCGATGCTGGGCCTGCTGGCCATCGCCTTCATCGTGCTGCCGCTCGCGGCGCCCGAGTACCTGTTCCGCGCCATCCTGATCCCGTTCCTGATCCTGTCGCTGGCTGCGCTGGGCCTGAACATCCTGGTCGGCTACTGCGGCCAGATCTCGCTCGGCACCGGCGCCTTCATGGCGGTGGGCGCCTACGCGGCCTACAACTTCCAGGTGCGCATCCCCGGCATGCCGCTGATCGCGTCGCTCTTGCTCGGCGGCCTGTGCGCGACTGCGGTGGGCGTGCTGTTCGGCATCCCGTCGCTGCGCATCAAGGGCCTGTACCTGGCGGTCGCGACGCTGGCCGCGCAGTTCTTCACCGACTGGGCCTTCCTGCGCATCTCGTGGTTCACCAACAACTCGTCGTCCGGCTCGGTCAGCGTCTCCGGGCTGAACGTGATGGGCCTGTCGGTCGAGTCGCCGGTGTCGCGCTACCTGCTGTGCCTGGGCTTCGTCTGCGTGTTCGCGCTGCTGGCGAAGAACCTGGTGCGTTCGAGCATCGGCCGCGAATGGATGGCGATGCGCGACATGGACGTCGCCGCCGCGGTGATCGGCATCCGCCCGATGTACGCCAAGCTCACCGCCTTCGCGGTCAGCTCGTTCATCGTCGGTGTGGCCGGCGCGCTGTGGGGCTTCGTCCACCTCGGCGCCTGGGAGCCGGCGGCCTTCAACATCGACCGCTCGTTCCAGCTGCTGTTCATGGTGATCATCGGCGGGCTCGGCTCGATCAGCGGCAGCTTCATCGGCGCTGCCTTCATCATCCTGCTGCCGCTGCTGCTGAACCAGGTGCCGATGTGGTTCGGCATCCCGCTGTCCACCGCGCTCGCGTCGCACCTCGAATCGATGATCTTCGGCGCGCTGATCGTGTTCTTCCTGATCGTCGAGCCGCACGGGCTCGCGCGGCTGTGGTCCACCGCGCGCGAGAAGCTGCGGCTGTGGCCCTTCCCTCACTGACCACGCCCTCAAAGACCACCAACGGAGACAGACATGAAGTTCAAGTCGTTCGCACAGGTTGCCGCGATCGCCGCGGTGGGTTGGAGCGGCCTGCTCGCCGCGCCCGCGGCGCTGGCGCAGGCCAAGGAGCAGTTCTTCCCGCTGCTCGTCTACCGCACCGGCGCCTACGCGCCCAACGGCACGCCGTGGGCCAACGGCAAGCAGGACTACATCAAGATGATCAACGCGCGCGACGGCGGCATCAACGGCGTCAAGCTGACGTTCGAGGAATGCGAGACCGGCTACGCGACCGACCGCGGCGTCGAATGCTACGAGCGGCTGAAGGGCCGCGCCGGCGCCGCGCTGATCGACCCGCAGGCCACCGGCATCACCTTCGCGCTGACCGACAAGGTGCCCAACGACAAGATCCCGCTGATCACGCTGGGCTACGGCCTGGCCGCGTCGCAGGACGGGGGCGTGTTCAAGTGGAACTTCCCGCTGATGGGCTCGTACTGGACGGCCGCCGACATCCTGATCCAGCACATCGGCAAGAAGGAAGGCGGGCTCGACAAGCTCAAGGGCAAGAAGATCGCCCTCGTCTACCACGACTCGCCGTTCGGCAAGGAGCCGATCCCGCTGCTCGAAGAACGCGCGAAGACGCACGGCTTCGAGCTGAGCAAGATCCCCGTCACCGCCCCCGGCGTCGAGCAGAAATCGGCCTGGCTGCAGGTGCGCCAGCAGCGCCCCGACTACGTGCTGCTGTGGGGCTGGGGCGTGATGAACTCGACCGCGCTGAAGGAGGCCATTGCCACCGGCTACCCGCGCGAGAAGATGTACGGCGTCTGGTGGGCCGGCGCCGAGCCCGACGTGAAGGACGTCGGCGACGCGGCCAAGGGCTACAACGCGCTGGCGCTGAACACCTCGGGCCAGCAACCCAAGGTGATCCAGGACATCCTGAAGTACGTGCACGACAAGGGCCAGGGCTCGGGCCCGAAGGACGAGGTCGGTTCGGTGCTGTACACGCGCGGGCTGATCATCCAGATGCTCGGCGTCGAGGCGGTGCGGCGCGCCCAGGAACGCTACGGCCGCGGCAAGGTGATGACCGGCGAGCAGGTGCGCTGGGGCCTGGAGAACCTGTCGCTGGACCAGAAGAAGCTCGACGCGCTGGGCTTTGCCGGCGTGATGCGGCCGGTCAGCACCTCGTGCCTGGACCACATGGGCACCACCTGGACGCGCGTGCACACCTGGGACGGCAGCAAGTGGAACTTCTCGTCCGACTGGTACCAGGCCGACGAGCAGATCATCAAGCCGATGGTCAAGGCGGCGGCGGACAAGTACGCGAGCGACAAGAAGCTGACGCGCCGCACGCCGGAAGACTGCCAGTCGTGAGGCGGCGATGAGTGCACCGGTCTTGCTCGACGTCAACGGGATCGAGGTGATCTACCACCACGTGATCCTGGTGTTGAAAGGGGTCTCGCTGCAGGTGCCCGAGGGCGGCATCGTCGCGCTGCTGGGCGGCAACGGCGCCGGCAAGACCACCACGCTGCGCGCCGTCAGCAACCTGCTGGCGGGCGAGCGCGGCGCGGTCACCAAGGGCAGCATCGCGCTGCGCGGCGAGCGCATCGAGGCGCTGTCCACCGCCGAGATGGTGAACCGCGGCGTGGTGCAGGTGATGGAAGGCCGGCACTGCTTCGCGCACCTGACGATCGAGGAGAACCTGATGACGGGCGCCTACACGCGGCGCGACGGCAAGGCCGCGGTGGCGCAGACGCTGGAGAAGGTCTACGGCTACTTCCCTCGGCTGAAGACGCGGCGCGGCTCGCAGGCCGCCTACACCTCGGGCGGCGAGCAGCAGATGTGCGCGATCGGCCGCGCGCTGATGGCCGACCCGAAGATGGTGCTGCTGGACGAACCGTCGATGGGCCTGGCGCCGCAGATCGTCGAGGAGGTGTTCGAGATCGTGAAGGACCTGAACGCGCGCGAGCGCGTGACCTTCCTGCTCGCCGAGCAGAACACCGCGATGGCGCTGCGCTATGCCGACCATGGCTACATCCTCGAGAACGGGCGCGTGGTGATGGACGGGGCCGCCGGCGCGCTGGCGCAGAACGAGGACGTCAAGGAGTTCTACCTCGGCACCGGCGGCGCCAAGGACGACGTGGCGCGCAAGAGCTTCCGCGACGTGAAGAGCTACAAGCGCCGCAAGCGCTGGTTGAGCTGACAGGAGAGGACACGATGGCCGACGATTTCTTTGCGCTGCCGCCCTTCAAGGCCGAGGAGGCCCTGGTGACGCTGAAGCGCCAGCTGCGCGACCTGAAGCCGCTGGCCGAGCGCGGCACGCGCTTCGAGTGGAAGGGCAAGCCGGTGGTCGAGCTGGCCGGCGACGCGGCGGCCATCACCGCGCGCCTCGCGCGCCGGCCGCTCAGCGCGCCCGACTGGGACACGCAGGTGCTGAAGAGCGGCGCCGACGTGCGCAAGTTCACCGACGAGCTGCGCAAGCGGCTCGCACGCTGGGCGGACGACGAATGACGGCCGCCTTTTTCGATGCGCTGGAAACGCGCGATGCCGCCGAGCGCGAGCGCGCGCTGCTGGCCGCGCTGCCGGCCCAGGTGGCGCATGCGCAGGCGCACGCGACCGCCTTCGGCGCACTGCTGAAGGACGTCGATGCGCGCAGCGTGACGACGCGCGCCGCGCTCGCGGCGCTGCCGGTCACGCGCAAGCAGCAGTTGCTGGAGCGCCAGCAGGCCGAACGCGCGCACGACGTGTTCGGCGGCTTCTCGGCGATCGGCTGGAACGGACTGCGCCGGCCGCAGGGCGCGCGCCGCGTGTTCCAGTCGCCAGGGCCGATCTACGAACCCGAGGGCGCGGCGCCCGACTACTGGCGCGCCGCGCGCGCACTGCATGCGGCGGGCTTTCGCGCCGGCGAGCTGGTGCACAACAGCTTCAGCTACCACCTGACGCCGGCCGGTTCGATGATGGAAGGCGGGGCGCTGGCACTGGGCTGCACCGTGTTCCCCGGCGGCATCGGCAACACCGAGCTGCAGCTGCAGGCGATGCGCGAGCTGAAGCCGCACGGCTACGTCGGCACGCCCAGCTTCCTGAAGATCCTGCTCGACAAGGCATTGGAAGGCGGCATCGCGCTCGGCTCGGTGCGCAAGGCGCTGGTCAGCGGCGAGGCCTTCCCGCCCGCGCTGCGCGACTGGCTGCGCGGCCACGGCATTGACGGCTACCAGTGCTACGCGACCGCCGACCTCGGGCTGATCGCCTACGAGACCGCCGCGCGCGAAGGCCTGGTGCTGGACGAAGGCGTCATCGTCGAGATCGTGCGCCCGGGCACCGGCGACCCGGTGCCGGCGGGCGAGGTCGGCGAGCTGGTCGTCACCACGCTGAACCCGGACTACCCGCTGATCCGCTTCGGCACCGGCGACCTGTCGGCGGTGCTGCCCGGCAGCTGCCCCACCGGCCGCACCAACACGCGCATCAAGGGCTGGATGGGCCGCGCGGACCAGACCGCCAAGGTGCGCGGCATGTTCGTGCACCCGTCCCAGGTGGCCGAGGTGCTGCGGCGCTTTCCCGAGGTCATGCGAGGCCGGCTGGTGGTCAGCGGCGAGATGGCGAACGACCGCATGACCCTGCACGTGGAGGCGGCCGCCGCGGCGCCGGAACTGGCGGCGCGCCTCTCCGATGCGATCCGTGACGCGATCCGCGACGTCACCAAGCTGCGCGGCGAGGTGACGCTGTGCGCGCCCGGCAGCCTGCCCAACGACGGGCGGGTGATCGAGGACATCCGCAAATTCGACTAAGGTTTCAGGCCGCTGTCCTTGACCACCCTGGTCCACTTCGCAAGCTCGGCGCGCATGAACGCGCCGAACTTCTCGGGCGTGCCGCCACCGTCCTCGGCACCGTAGCCGTCGAGCCTGCGCTGCACGCCCGGCATGGCGAGGACCAGGTTGACGTCGGCGTTGATCTTCTGCACCAGGCCCCTGGGCAGCCGGGCCGGGCCGACCAGCCCGTACCACACGCTGGCGTCGAAGCCCGGGAAGCCCTGCTCCGCCATCGTCGGCACGCCCGGATAGGCCTTGGCGCGCACCGGGCGCGTCTGCGCGATCGCGACCAGCTTGCCGCTCTTGACGAAAGGCGTCACCGCCGTCATCGACACCAGGCAGCAGTCGACCAGCCCGTTGACCACGTCGGCGAGCACCGGCGCGCTGCCCTTGTACGGGATGTGCAGCAGATCGATCCTGGCGCGCAGCTTGAACATCTCCAGCGACAGGTGCTGCACCGAACCGGCCCCCGACGAACCGAAACTGACCCGGCCCGGCCGGGCCTGGCACAACGCCACCAGGTCGTCGAGCGTGCGCACCGGCTGCTGCACGCTGCCGGCCAGCATGTTGGGCGTGACGCCGACCAGCACGACGGGGGTGAAGTCGCGTTCGACGTCATAGGTCAGGCGCGGTTGCAGCAACGGCGCGAGCGCGTGGCTGTTGATGTGCGCCATCAGCAGCGTGCGGCCGTCGCCCGGCTGCTGCGCGACATGGCTGGCCGCCAGCACGCCGGCCACGCCGGGCTTGTTGTCGATGACGACCTGCCGGCCCCACAGCGGCTCGAGCCGCTCGGCCAGCACCCGCGCCAGCGCATCGGTGCCGCCGCCGCGCGGGAAGCCGACGACGATGCGGATCGGCCCCGACGGCATCGCCTGCGCGAACGCGCGCGGCACCCCCAGCACGGCAACGCTGCCGGAAGCAGCCTGCAGAAGAAGACGACGTTGCATGCCGGGACCCCTTGGCTGCCATCGACTGCACAGCGCGGATCCCGGTTGGCCGAATCAGGTATCCGCCTTGACGTTGCCCTCTTTTACCACCTTGGCCCACTTGGCGATCTCGCTGTGGATGAAGGCCGTGAACTTGTCCGCCGACCCGCCGCCGTCCTCGGCGCCGTAGCTGTCCAGGCGCTCCTGCACGTCGGGCATCGCCATCACCTTGTTGGCGTCCTCGTTGATCTTCTGCGCCAGGCCCTTGGGCAGCTTGCCCGGCCCGACCAGGCCGTACCAGGTGGTGGCGTCGAAATCCGGGAAGCCCGACTCGGCCATCGTCGGCACGCTCGGGTGGCCCTTGGCCCGTTTCGTCCGCGTCTGCGCGATCGCCAGCACCTTGCCGCCCTTCACGTGCGGCGTCGCGGCGGTCATGGTCTCGAAGCAGTAGTTGATCTGCCCGCCGATCAGGTCGGTGATGGCCGGCGCACTGCCCTTGTACGGGATGTGCAGCGCATCGACCTTGGCGCGCAGCTTGAACAGCTCCAGTGCCAGGTGCTGCGCCGAGCCCGAACCGGCCGAGCCGAAGCTGATCTGGCCCGGCTTGGCCTTGCACAGCGCGACGATGTCCTTCACCGTCTGCGCCGGCTGCTGCGGGTTGGCGATCAGCAGGTTGGGCGTCACGCCCACCAGCATGATGGGCACGAAGTCGCGCTCGACGTTGTAGTTGAGCTTGGGCTGCAGGCTGGGCGCGAGCGCATGGCTGTTGATGTGCGCCATCAGCAGCGTGCTGCCGTCGCTCGGCTGCTGCGCCACGTAGTCGGCCGCCAGCACGCCGGCCACGCCGGCCTTGTTCTCGACGATGACCTGCTGGTTCCACATCACGCCCAGCTTCTGGCCCAGCACGCGCGCCAACGCATCGGTGCCGCCGCCCGGCGGGAAGCCGACGATGATGCGGATCGGGCCCGAGGGCAATCCCTGCGCGAACAACCTGGGTGCGCCCAGCGTGGCGACCGTACCGGCCGCCGCCTGGAGAAGGGAACGACGTTGCATGCGGAACCTCCTGACTGTTGTGGGAATGCGGAAGTCGGTGCCGTCAGGCTGCGGCTTGCAGCGCCGGGCTTTGCGGGTGCGAAGAGAAGTAGTCCATCGCAGCTTGCACGCCGCTGCCGGCGGTGACGATACCCGACAGCTTCAATCCCATCTCGACGCCGGACAGCGCGGCCATCAGCGTCAGGTCGTTGCAGTCGCCCAGGTGGCCGATGCGGAACATGCGGCCCTTGACCCGGCCGAGGCCGGTGCCCAGCGACAGGTCGAAGCGCTGGTGGATCAGCTTGCGCATCGCGTCGGCATCGACGCCGGCCGGCGTGATGACGCCGGTCAGCACCGGCGAATACACCGACGCATCGGCGCACTGGATCGGCAGCCCCCACGCGCGCACCGCGCTGCGCACCGCCTCGCCCCAGCGACGGTGCCGCGCGAAGATCGTCGGCAAGCCTTGCTCGAGGATCATGTCCAGCGCCTCGCTCAGGCCGTACAGCAGGTTGGTGTTCGGCGTGTAGGGCCAGTAGCCGGTCTTGTTCATCTCGATGATCTCGTCCCAGGCCCAGAAGGCCTTGGGCAGCATCGATTTCTTGCTGGCCTCGATGGCCTTGGGCGAGACCGCGTTGAAGCTGATGCCCGGGGGCAGCATCAGGCCCTTCTGCGACCCGCTGACGGTGACGTCGACGCCCCACTCGTCATGCCGGTAGTCGGCGCTGGCCAGGCCCGAGATGGTGTCGACCAGCAACAGCGCCGGGTGCTTGGCCGCATCGATCGCGCGGCGCACCGCGGCGATGTCGGACGTGACGCCGGTCGACGTCTCGTTGTGCACCACGCACACGGCCTTGATCTGGTGGCTGCCGTCCTCGCGCAGCCGCTTCTCGATCAGGTCGGCCTGCACGCCGTGGCGCCAGCTGTTGGGCAGCTCGGTCAGCGGGTCGATGCCCGGCAGCGCGAGGAACTCGGGTTTCAGGCCCAGGCGCAGCGCCATCTTCTGCCACAGGCTCGCGAAGTGGCCGGTCTCGTACATCAGCACCGCGTCGCCCGGGCTCAGCACGTTGGCGAGCGCCGCCTCCCATGCACCGGTGCCGGACGCCGGGTAGATGACGACCGGGTGGCGGGTCTGGAACACCTGCTGCATCCCCGCCAGCACCTTCAGCCCGAGGCCGCCGAATTCGGGCCCGCGGTGGTCGATGGTCGGCAGGCTCATGGCCCGCAGGATGCGATCCGGCACCGGGCTCGGCCCGGGGATCTGCAGGAAATGACGGCCGCTGGGATGCTGGTCTAGCGCGATCATGGAGAGCCCTCCACAAAGTCCTGACGGACGGAGTTTTGCATACAAAATTCATTTGTCAATGGCGGCTTCATCCGTATGATCGTCACAAAGCTCCTGCAGAAAATGAATACAAAGTAGATCGCTCGCCATGGCAGACATCATTTCCATCCCCCGCCAGGTCCTGCACCAGCAGGTGTTCACGCGCTTGCGCCAACTGATCGTGGAGAACCACATCAAGCCCGGCAGCAAGCTCAACGAGCGGGCGCTGTGCGAGCAGCTGGAGGTGTCGCGAACGCCGTTGCGCGAGGCGATCAAGATGCTGGCCTCGGAGGGGCTGGTGGAATTGCTGCCGAACCGCGGCGCGGTGGCGCGCCAGCTGTCGGCGCAGGACATCGCCGACACCTTCGAGCTGATCGCCGGGCTGGAAGGCCTGTCGGGCGAACTGGCCGCGCAGCGCATCACCGACGCCGAGCTGGCCGAGGTGCGGGCCCTGCACTACGAGATGCTGGCCGCCTACACGCGGCGCGACCTGCCCACCTACTACAGCATCAACGCGGTGATCCACAACCACATCAATGCGGCGGCGCGCAACCCGGTGCTGGCGCAGACCTACCGCAGCGTCAACGCGCGGCTGCAGGCGCTGCGCTTCCGTTCCAACGGCGACGAGGCCCGCTGGGCGCGCGCGATGGGCGAGCACGAGCAGATGATCGGGCTGCTGGCCACGCGCGACGCGGCGGGCCTGCGCGACCTGCTGTCGCGCCACCTGCTGAACAAGCGCGACGACGTGCTCGAGCTGATGGCGAATGGCGAGCTGGGCGGCGCGGGGGCGCAGGCATGACGCCGCTGGTGTCGCCGCAGACGGCGCGGGATGCCGGCCTCGCGCTGCGCCGGTTCGGCACGCCGGAGGCCGCCGACCTGGCGCGCCGGCTCGCCGCGAACACGCAAGGCGAGACCTTGTTCGACATCGCCTCGCGCGGCCGCTACGCCACCGATGCGTCGATCTACCAGGCGATGCCGGTCGGCGTGTTCGTGCCGCGCTCGGCGCAGGACATCGCCAGCGCGATCGACATCGCGCGCGACATGAAGATCCCGCTGCTGCCGCGCGGCGGCGGCACCTCGCAGTGCGGGCAGACCACCGGTGCAGCACTGGTCATCGACACCAGCAAGCACTTCCGCCAGGTGCTGGATTTCGACAAGGACGCGATGACGGTGACGGTCGAGCCGGGCATCGTGCTCGACCACCTGAACGCGTTCCTGAAGCCGCACGGCCTGTGGTACCCGGTCGACGTGTCGACCAGCGCGCAGGCCACGCTGGGCGGCATGGCCGGCAACAACTCCTGCGGCTCGCGCAGCATCGCCTACGGCAACATGGTGCACAACGTGCTCGGGGCCGAGGCCTGGCTGAGCGACGGCAGCAGCGTGCGCTTCGGGCCCGTGGACGGCTTGGGCACCAAGGAGCGCGCGATCGCCGACTTCGTGCGCCGGCTCGCGCTGGAGCAGCGCGACGAGATCGACGCGCTGTGGCCCAAGGTGATGCGCCGCGTCGGCGGCTACAACCTCGACATCTTCCATCCGCAGAGCGAGCGGCCCTACACCGCCGACGGCAGCGTCAACCTCGCGCACCTGCTGATCGGCGCCGAGGGCACGCTGGCCTTCACGCGCAGCCTGGTGCTGAAGCTCTGCCCGCTGCCGCGCCACAAGGTGCTGGGGGTCGTCAACTTCCCGACCTTCTACGCCGCGATGGATTCGGCGCAGCACATCGTCAAGCTGGGGCCGAGCGCCGTCGAGCTGGTCGACCGCACGATGATCGAGCTGTCGCGCGCCAACCCGGCCTTCCGCCCGACCATCGAGGCGGCGCTGATCGGCGCGCCGGATGCGATCCTGTTGGTCGAGTTCAGCGGCGAGGACAAGGGCGCGCTGCTCGCGCAACTGGCGCAGCTGGTGGACCTGATGGGCGAACTGAAGCTGCCGGGCAGCGTGGTCGAGATGCGCGACGAGGCGCCGCAGAAGGCCTTGTGGGAGGTGCGCAAGGCGGGCCTGAACATCATGATGAGCCTGAAGGGCGACGGCAAGCCGGTCAGCTTCATCGAGGACTGCGCGGTGCCGCTGGTGCACCTGGCCGAGTACACCGAGGCGCTGACGCAGGTGTTCCGCCAGCACGGCAGCCGCGGCACCTGGTATGCCCATGCGTCGGTCGGCACGCTGCACGTGCGGCCCATCCTCGACATGCGCGTTGGCGGACCCGAAGGCGGCGCGGCCAAGATGCGCGCCATCGCCGAGCAGGCCAGCGCGCTGGTGCGCAAGTTCAAGGGTGCCTACAGCGGCGAGCATGGTGACGGCCTGTGCCGCGGCGAGTGGATCGAATGGCAGTTCGGGCCGAAGGTGAACCAGGCCTTCCGCGCGATCAAGCAGCATCTCGACCCGGCCAACCTGATGAACCCGGGCAAGATCGTCGATCCGCCGAAGATGGACGATGCGCGGCTCTTCCGCTACGCGCCCGGCTACAGGACGATCGCGCTGAAGCCGGTGTTCGACTGGTCGGCCTGGGACGTGCAGAACGACCCGGCCACCGAGACGACCACCGCGCCAGGCACCGGCGGCGATGCGGCCGGCGGCTTCGCCAAGGCCGTCGAGATGTGCAACAACAACGGGCACTGCCGCAAGTTCGACGCCGGCACGATGTGCCCGAGCTACCGCGTCACGCGCGACGAGCAGCACCTGACGCGCGGACGCGCCAACACGCTGCGCCTGGCGCTGTCGAACCAGCTTGGCGACCAGGGCTTCGCGAGCGAGGCGGTGCGCGACGCGCTCGACCTGTGCGTCGGCTGCAAGGGCTGCAAGCGCGACTGCCCGACCGGCGTCGACATGGCGAAGATGAAGCTCGAGTTCACCGCGCACGACAAGGCGCGGCACGGCCACACGCTGAAGGACCGGCTGGTCGCGCACCTGCCGGCCTATGCGCGGCTGGCGAGCGCGGCGCCGTGGCTGTTCAACCTGCGCGAGACGCTGCCCGGCGCCAAGGGCCTGGCCGAGCGCTGGCTCGGGCTGTCGGCCCGGCGCAGCCTGCCGCGCTTCCGCCGCGACACCTTCCGCCGCGCGGCGCCGCACATCGGCCTCGCGACGCGCGACGAGGTGCTGAAGGCGGACAAGCCGGTGGTGCTGTTCGTCGACACCTTCAACGGCAGCTTCGAGAGCGAGAACGCGACTGCCGCGGTGCGCGTGCTGCAGGCCGCCGGCTACAGCGTGCATGCGGCCAGCCGGCCGGGGCGCGCGCTGTGCTGCGGCCGCACCTACCTGGCTGCCGGCATGCCGGACGAGGCCAAGGCGCGGGCGCGCGAGCTGCTCGCCGCACTGCTGCCGTTCGCGCGGCGCGGCATCGCCATCGTCGGGCTGGAGCCGTCGTGCCTGCTGACGATGCGCGACGAGATGCTGGTGATGGGGCTGGGCGAGGACGCGAAGGTCCTGGCCGACCAGGCGCTGCTGCTGGAGGAATTCCTGGCCCGCGAGGCGGCGGCCGGCCGCTTCGCGCCGCGCTTCAAACCGGCGGCGCAGGCGATGCGCGTGCACGGCCACTGCCACCAGAAGGCCTTCGGCGCGATCCAGCCGGTGCTGGACGTGCTGAAGCTGATCCCGGATGCGAAGCCGTCGCTGATCGAGAGTTCGTGCTGCGGCATGGCCGGCAGCTTCGGCTACGAGGCGAGCCACCATGCGGTGTCGATGCAGATGGCCGAGCTGAGCCTGCTGCCGGCGGTGCGCGAGGCGCCGGACGCGATCATCGTGGCCGACGGCACCAGCTGCCGGCACCAGATCGCCGATGGCGCCGGCCGAGAGGCGCTGCACGTCGCACGCGTGCTCGCCGACCACCTGGCCTGACCCGCAGCGAGCCCCTCGGGAAACCCCGCAGGGCAATGGCCTTGCGGCGCCTCCGGGTTACGTAGTTTCCGCCATGCCGGTGCCTTGTCGCGTCCTTAAGCTCGGGCCTTCTCTCTCAGAAACGCTTGCTCGAAAGGAACACGACCATGAAGAAACTTCTGCTGGCTGGCGCCGCACTGCTGACGGCGACCGCCGCACTGGCCGAGTACCCCGAGAAGCCGGTGACCATCGTGGTGCCCTTCTCGGCCGGCGGCCCGACCGACAAGGTGGCACGCGACCTGGCCGAGGCGCTGCGCAAGCCGCTGGGCGGCCAGGCCATCATCATCGACAACGTCGGCGGTGCAGGCGGCACGCTGGGCGCGACCAAGGTCGCGAAGGCCAACAACGACGGCTACACGCTGCTGCTGCACCACATCGGCATGAGCACCTCGCCGGCGCTGTACCGCAACATGCAGTACAAGACGCTGGAGGACTTCGAGTACCTCGGCATGATCAACGAGGTGCCGATGACGCTGATCGGCAAGCCCGCGCTGCCGGCCACCAACTACGCCGAGCTGACCAAGTGGATGGACGCCAACAAGGGCAAGATCAACCTGGCGAACGCCGGGCTGGGTTCGGCCTCGCACCTGTGCGGCCTGCTGTTCATGAGCACGGTGAAGGTCGACATGACGACCGTGCCGTACAAGGGCACCGGCCCGGCGATGACCGACCTGCTGGGCGGCCAGGTCGACCTGATGTGCGACCAGACGACCAACACGACGAGCCAGATCGAGGGCGGCAAGGTCAAGGCCTTCGCGGTGACCAGCACCAAGCGCCTGACGACGCCGGCGCTGTCGAAGCTGCCCACGCTGGACGAGTCCGGCCTGAAGGGCTTCAACGTCAGCATCTGGCACGCGCTGTATGCGCCGAAGGGCACGCCGAAGGCGGTGACCGACAAGATCAACGCGGCGTTGAAGGTCGCGCTGAAGGACCATGACTTCATCAAGCGCGAAGAAGGCCTGGGCGCGGTCGTCGTGACCGACGCGCGCGTCAACGGCGCCGAGCACAAGAAGTTCGTCGAGTCCGAGATCAACAAGTGGGGCCCGATCATCAAGGCCGCCGGCCAATACGCAGACTGATCCGTAGCCCGGATGCCAATCCGGGTTCGTTCAACCGCGCAGCGTGATCGGGATGGTCACCGGCCCGTCGTTGATCAGGTGGACCTTCATGTCAGCCCCGAACTCGCCCGACGCGACGTTCGGGTGCTGCGCCCTCGCCGTCGCCAGCACCCGCTCGTAGAGCTCGCGCCCCAGCGCCGGCGGCGCGGCCGCGGTGAAGCTCGGCCGATTCCCGCCTGAGGTGTCCGCCGCCAGCGTGAACTGGCTGACGATCAGCAGCCCGCCACCGATGTCGGTGACGCTGCGGTTCATCTTGCCCTGCTCGTCGCTGAAGATGCGCAGCTTCAGCAGCTTCGCCACCAGCCTGTCGGCGATCGCCGGCGTGTCGCCCGGCTCGGCGCACACCAGCACCAGCAGGCCGGCGTCGATCGCACCGACCACCTGCCCGCCGACCTCCACGCGCGCCTGCGCGACCCGCTGCGTGACCGAGATCATGGCGCCGCCCCCGGGTTGGTGGCCTGGGTCTCGACATTGGTCGGCAGCAGCTGGATCGAGGCGCGCAACCCCGGCACGTCGTTCATCAGCGCCTGCTCGACGTCGGCGCGCAGGGCCGCCGCGCGCCCGAGCGTCCAGTCGGCCGGCATGTGCATGTGCATGTCGATGAAGCGCCGCTGCCCGGCGCGCCGCGTCACGACGTGGTCGAAGCGGATCGTGTGGTGATCGAATTGCGCCAGCGTGCGGTCGATCTGCGCGCGGATCTCGGGTTCGACCGCGCTGTCCATCAGCCCCTCGATCGAGCGCCACGCCAGGTGCCCGCCTTCGCGCAGGATGTTCAGCGCGACGCCGATCGCGAGCAAGGGGTCCAGCCACAGCCAGCCGGTCAGTTGCACCAGCAGCAGGCCGGCCACGACGCCGACCGAGGTCCAGACGTCGGTCATCAGGTGGCGAGCATCGGCCTCGAGCACGATGGAGCGGTGCTCGCGCGACGCGGCCATCATCCGCCACGCCAGCAGGCCGTTGATCGCCGAGCTGAGCACCGACAGCGACAGGCCCCAGCCCAGCGACTCGAGCGGCTGCGGCTGCGCGAAGCGGTGCGCCGCGGCCCAGACGATGCTGACGGCGGCGCCGACGATCATCAGGCCCTCGAAGCCGCTGGAGAAGTACTCTGCCTTGGTGTGGCCCGACGGGTGGTCCTCGTCGGCCGGCCGCTGCGCGATGTTGACCATCACCAGCGCGAACAGCGCGGAGGCCAGGTTGACCAGCGATTCCATCGCGTCGGACAGCAGCCCGACCGAGCCGGTGACCCACCACGCCAGCGTCTTCAGCGCGATGGTGGCGAGCGCGGCCACCACCGACAGGCGCAGCAGCGTCTGCACGCCCATCAGCGGTCCATGCGCCGGAGTTCGTCGCCGAGGAACTGCGCCGCCGGCACGCTGCGGCCATCGGCGAAGCGGATCTGGTACGGCTGGCCGCTGGTGCTGGAGCGGCTCGCGATCTCGTCGATGAACTGCTGCGCGGTGTTGACGTGCTCGCCCATCTTGTCGAACTTGCCGCGCAGGAACTTCGCCGCATCGGCCGCCGGGTAGACGCTGCCGTTGCGCACGAACGTGATGTCCTTCTGCGCGGCCACGTAGGCGATCAGGCGCTCGATGCGCGCCCGTTCGGCCGCGGACGGCGCGGCCGTGACCACGGCCGGCACCGCGAACACGGCAGCGGCCAGCACGGGCAGCAGATCGCGTCGGCGCATGCTCAGCCCAGCGTCACGCGCGCGAACCGGCGCTTGCCGACCTGCACGACGTAGGTGCCGGCACCGAGCTTCAGCCCCTTGTCGCTGACGACGTCGCCATCGACCCGCACGCCGGCGCCTTCGATCAGCCGCCCGGCCTCGCTCGTCGACGGCGCGAGGCCGGCCTGCTTCAGCAGCGCGGTGATGCCCAGCGGTGCACCGGCCAGCGTGCGCTCTTCGATGACGTCGGGGATGCCGCCCTTGGCGCGGTTGTCGAAATCGGCCTGCGCCGCATCGGCCGCCGCCGCGTCGTGGAAGCGCGTGGTGATCTCGCGGGCCAGCAGCACCTTCGCGTCCTTCGGGTTGCGCCCGCCCTCGACCTCGGCCTTCAGCGTCGCGATCTCGGATTCGGGCCGGAAGCTCAGCAGCGTGAAGTACTTCCACATCATCGTGTCGCTGATCGACAGGATCTTCGCGAACATCTCGTTCGGCGCGTCGGTGATGCCGATGTAGTTGTTCTTGCTCTTCGACATCTTCTCGACGCCGTCCAGCCCCTCGAGCAGCGGCATCGTCAGGATGCACTGCGGCTCCTGGCCGTATTCGCTCTGCAGCGCGCGCCCGACCAGCAGGTTGAACTTCTGGTCGGTGCCGCCGAGCTCGAGGTCGCTCTTCAGCGCGACCGAGTCGTAGCCCTGCATCAGCGGGTACAGGAACTCGTGCACGCTGATCGGCGTGCCGGCCTTGAAGCGCTTGGTGAAGTCGTCGCGCTCCATCATGCGCGCCACGGTGTAGCGCGAAGCCAGCTGGATCATGCCGCGCGCGCCCAGCGGGTCGCTCCATTCGGAGTTGTAGCGGATCTCGGTGCGGCTCTCGTCCAGCACCATCGCGGCCTGCCGGTAGTAGGTCTGCGCGTTGGCCTCGATCTGCTCGCGCGTCAGCGGTGGGCGCGTGCTGTTGCGCCCGGACGGGTCGCCGATCATCGACGTGAAGTCGCCGATCAGGAAGATCACCGTGTGCCCCAGGTCCTGCAGCTGGCGCAGCTTGTTCAGCACCACCGTGTGGCCGATGTGGATGTCGGGGGCGGTCGGGTCCAGGCCCAGCTTGATGCGCAGTGGCACGCCGGTTGCTTCAGAGCGTGCGAGCTTGTTCAGCCACTCGCCTTCGGGTAACAGCTCGTCACAGCCCCGCAGTGAGACCGCCAGCGCTTCGCGCACGCGGTCGGAGATCGGAAACGGGGGCTGGGTCGACATGGTGTTTTCCGAGGCGGAATGTGGGGTTATTCCGGAAATATTGGCGCGAAGATCGGTGGCTATACTGCGCCGCTTCCAAGTGCCGGCCCCGGCTGAACGACAGGGGCCTGCAAGCGTCCGCGATTCTAGTGGACGCCTGCCGGCAGCAAGACAGACTAGAGCGCGGCGTCCGATGGCGGTGTGCTTGCAGACAGGGCTTGACCGTCCTTCCAAAGCAGTGAACTCGTTGGATTCTCTCGATCAGGCACTGGCCACGGCCGGCTCCCGCACCCACCGCTTCATCGCCCGCCACCCGCGCACGCTGGCCACGACCGTGGTCGCGCTGCTGATGGGGGCCGGCGTCACCGCCTTCGCCATCGCGCCGATGGCACCCGATGCGGCCGACCTGCCGCGGCGCGTGGTGACGGAAAGCGTCACCCCGGAGGACGTCGGATCGCAGCTTGAAGTGCTGGCCAGCCACGAGCTGTCGCTGTACCGCAGCGATCTGACACGCAACGCCGACACTGCCGACAGCCTGCTGCGCCGCATGAACGTGACCGATGTCGCGGCCGCCGCGTTCCTGCGCTCCGACAAGACGGCGCGCCGGCTGCTGGAAGGCCGGGCCGGCAAGATGGTGCAGGCGCGCACCGGCGAGTCGGGCGCGCTCGAGGAACTGGTGGCCCGCTTCCCGGCCGCCGACCCGGCGCAGCTGGCCACGCATTTCACGCGGCTGAGCGTGCGGCGCGTCAACGGCGGCGGCTTCGAGGCCGTGCAGGAGACGGCGCCGCTGGCCGCCCAGGTGCGCCTGGGCAGCGGCACGATCCGCAGCTCGCTGTTCGCCGCGACCGACGAATCGCGCATCCCCGATCCGGTGGCCAGCCAGATGGCCGAGATGTTCTCGACCGACATCGACTTCCACCGCGAGCTGCGCAAGGGCGACACCTTCAGCGTCATCTACGAGGCCCTCACCGCCGACGGCGAGGTGATCACCTGGAACCAGGCCGCCGGCCGCGTGCTGGCCGCCGAGTTCGTCAACAACGGCCGCAGCTACTCGGCCGTGTGGTTCAAGGACCCGGCCGGCAAGGGCGGCTACTTCGGCTTCGACGGCCAGAGCAAGCGCCGCGCGTTCCTCGCCAGCCCGCTCGAGTTCTCGCGCGTGACCTCGGGCTTCTCGATGCGCTTCCATCCGATCCTGCAGAACTGGCGCGCCCACCTGGGCGTCGACTACGGTGCCCCGACCGGCACCTCGGTGCGCAGCGTCGGCGACGGCACGGTCGATTTCGCCGGCTGGCAGAACGGCTACGGCAACGTCGTCAAGATCCGCCACAGCAACGACCGCGAGACGGTCTACGCGCACCTGAGCCGCATCGACGTGAAGCGCGGCCAGCACGTCGAGCAGGGCATGCACATCGCCAACGTCGGCATGACCGGCTGGGCCACCGGGCCGCACCTGCACTTCGAGTTCAAGGTGAAGGGCCAGCAGCAGGATCCGCTGGTGGTGGCCAAGGCCTCCGAGGCCGTGGTGCTGACGGCGTCGGCCCAGACCGACCTGGCCCGCGTGACGCGCGGCTGGCGCGAGCAGCTGAAAGCCGCCGAGTCGCTGGGGCCCTACTCGAACGACGCCGAATAGGCAGCGGGGCGTGGCTACCATCGCGCGATGACGGAACGCTACATCGGCTTGATGTCCGGCACCTCGCTGGACGGCGTGGACGGCGTGATCGCCGACTTCGGCAACGACGGCCTGCGGGTGGTCGGGCATGTGCACCAGCCGTTCTCGGCCCGGCTGCGCGAGGAATTCCTGTCACTCAACACATCGGGCAATGACGAGCTGAACCGCGCCGCGCTGGCCGGGCAGGCGCTGGCGCGCCTCTATGCCGGCATCGTCGACAGCCTGCTGCAGCAGGGCGGGCTCGCGCGCTCCGACATCCGCGCCATCGGCGCCCACGGACAGACGGTGCGCCACCGGCCGGGCGGCGACAGCGGCTACACCGTGCAGGTGAACGCGCCGGCCTTGCTGGCCGAGCTGAGCGGCATCGACGTGGTGGCCGACTTCCGCAGCCGCGACGTCGCCGCCGGCGGACAGGGCGCACCGCTGGTGCCGGCCTTCCACCGGGCGGTGTTCGGCCCCGGCGGGCACGCCGGAGCGGTGCTGAACATTGGCGGCATCAGCAACCTGACGGCCTGGCACCGCGGCGACGGGCCGACCATCGGCTTCGACTGCGGCCCGGGCAACGGGCTGATGGACCACTGGTGCCAGCGCCACCGGCACCTGCCCTTCGATGCGGGCGGGGCCTGGGCGGCATCCGGTCGCACCGAGGCGAGCCTGCTGGCGCAGATGCGCGGCGATGCCTACTTCGCGCTGCCGCCACCGAAGAGCACGGGGCGCGACCTGTTCAACGCGGAATGGCTGGACGAGCAGCTGGCGCGCATCGGCCACGCGCTGCGGCCCGAGGACGTGCAGGCCACGCTGTGCGAGCTGACGGCCTCGACCTGCGCCGATGCGGTCGAGGCACAGGCCGCCGGCGCCGAAGAGGTGCTGGTCTGCGGTGGCGGCGCCTTCAACGACGAGCTGCTGCGCCGCCTGGCCGCCGCCCTGCCGGGGCGGCGCGTGATCCGCAGCGATGAGCGCGGGCTTCCCGCCAGCGAGGTCGAGGCGGCCGCATTCGCGTGGCTGGCCCGCATGCACGTGCGGCGCGAGCCGGGCAACCTGGTGTCGGTGACCGGGGCGCTGGGGCCGCGCGTGCTGGGCGCGCTCTACCCGGCCTGAAACGACAAAGCCGCCCGAAGGCGGCCGTGTTGCGCGGCGTGAAGGTTCAGACCGAGAAGCTCGACCCGCAACCGCAGGTCGTCGTCGCGTTCGGGTTCTTGATCACGAACTGGGCGCCTTCGAGGTCGTCCTTGTAGTCGATCTCGGCGCCGGCCAGGTACTGCAGGCTCATCGCGTCGATCAGCAGCGTGACGCCGTTCTTGCTCATCTGCGTGTCGTCCTCGTTGATGATTTCATCGAACGTGAACCCGTACTGGAAGCCGGAGCAGCCGCCGCCCTGCACGAAGACCCGCAGCTTCAGCTCGGGGTTGCCTTCTTCGTCGACCAGCTCCTTGACCTTGCTGGCAGCGCTGTCGGTGAAGACCAGCGGCACCGGCGGCACGCTGGAATCAAGGCTCTGGATGTCGTTTGCCACTGCGCTCATGGGAATTCCTTGTAGGACGCCTTCAACGGCGAACAGACCCGATTATCCGCCGGCCTCAGGCCGCTTGTGCGGTTGTGGGATTGGCATTGGCCGTTGCCAGCTTAAGTGGCGCCTTTTCGTCGGCTTTCAACGGGTGGAGCTCACCGTCGATGCGGGCGCCCTGGTGCATCTCGAGCGATTCGTAGCGCACGTCGCCGACGATGCTGGCCTTGGGCTGCAGCTCGAGCAACTGGTCTGACAGGACCGGACCAATCACGGTGCCGTTGATGATCACGTGGCCGGCCTTGACCTTGCCGATGACCTTGGCTTTCTCGCTGATGACGAGGATGCTGTAGGCCTCGCTGCTGGCGATCACGTCGCCCTGGACCTCGCCGTCGATGCGCAGGCCATCGGCGAAGCGCAGTTCGCCCAGGATCACGGTGCCTTCGCCGATCAGCGTGCGGATGGGAGGCTGCTTCGTCTTGCCGAACATGATGGTTTCTCCAACGTGAAGGATGCCGTCTGCTGCGGCTCGTGCGCCCGGATGGTTTCAGAGCTTGAGCATCTGGGTCGCTCGGACGGCCCCGCGGTTGTCGGTGACCTTGACCTGAACGGTTTTTACCACGGCCTGCGCCGGGTGATCGATCATTCCTTCCAGACGAAGGTACTGCTTCACGACCAGCGGCAAACCGCCGTTCGGCAACGACATCGACCAGGGCTTTCCATCGAGCAGGCCGGTCAGCAGGATGTCGTAGCGGCCGGAGAATTCGGGCGCCGACTTGCCCATCTGCATGACCAGCAATTGGTAACGAAGTTGGCCCGGCGCCTTGGCCTCGGCCTGCAGCGCGCGCACCGTCAGCGCCTCGGCCGTGCCGGCCGGCAGCAGGCGCTCGAAGAAGCCGAGGTCGGCCTTCAGCGCCATGTTCTCGGACTCGATCTGCTTGAGCTGCTGGGCCAGCTTGTCCTGCGCGACCTTCTCGGTCTTCAGCAGGCTGCCGGCGGTGTTGGCGATCGACTGTGCGCCTTCGCGCTCGGCACGCAACTGGGCGACCTCGATGCGCAACTGGGCCAGCTCGGCCTTGGCATCGCGGTCGAGCCCGGCGATGTCCTTGCCGAACTCGAAGGCCCACAGCGCCAGCGCCGCGGAGAAACCGAACACCAGCGCGATGACTGCCCAGCGCAACGGCCACGGCAGGTGGCTTCGCACGATCATGCGCGGGGCGCTGATCGACATCCGACGACGAAGCAGTTTCCAGCGCATTGAAAGGAATGAAGAGGACTCGCGGCTCGTGATGCGGAGCCCGGCGCTCCCGATCGAGCTAGGGATTGTAGGAGTGGCCGGTCGCGTGCTTGTGTCCAAACCTTGCTGGCGCAACCGGCCGGAAAACAAAAAGGGCCGCTGGTGAGAGCGGCCCTTTTCGGTCTGGATGGATCAGCGCTTGCTGAACTGCTTCCTGCGGCGAGCGCCGTGGAGACCGACCTTCTTCCGTTCGACTTCACGCGCATCGCGGGTGACGAAGCCGGCACGGCTCAGTTCCGGCTTCAGCGCGGCGTCGTAGTCGATCAGCGCACGGGTGATGCCGTGGCGGACGGCACCGGCCTGGCCGGATTCGCCGCCACCGTGCACGTTCACCTTGACGTCGAACGCGGCATCGTTGGCCGTCAGCACCAGCGGCTGGCGCACGACCATGATGGACGTTTGACGGCCGAAGTACTGGTCGACGGGCTTGCCGTTGACGAGGATCTGGCCGGTGCCCTTCTTGATGAAGACGCGTGCCACCGACGACTTGCGGCGGCCGGTTCCATAGTTCCAATTTCCGATCATTGCCGCTCCTTAGATGACCAGCACTTTGGGCTGCTGGGCGGCGTGCGGGTGGCTGTCACCGGCATACACCTTCAGCTTCTTGACCATCGCGAAACCGAGCGGGCCCTTGGGCAGCATGCCCTTGACGGCCTTTTCCAGCGCGCGGCCGGGGTGCTTGGCTTGCATGTCCTTGAACTTGGTGCCGTAGATACCGCCGGGGAAACCCGAGTGGCGGTAGTACACCTTGTCGTTGGCCTTGTTGCCCGTCACGCGGAGCTTGTCTGCGTTGACGACGACGATGAAATCACCGGTGTCGACGTGAGGCGTGTAAATGGCCTTGTGCTTGCCGCGCAAACGGAGTGCCACTTCGCTGGCAACACGTCCGAGCACCTTGTCGGTGGCGTCAATCACAAACCACTCGTGCGTCACTTCGGCCGGCTTGGCGCTGAAGGTCTTCATGAGGTTCTTTCGATAAGCTGACCGCGACATGCGGCCAGCAGGGTTCGGCCTGAATTTGAAACTCCATCTTTGCGATCGGCGCTGCTCGTCAACCGTTTGGCAGCCTCTCAGGCAGATGGTCCTTCCCGGGCCAGTGCGGAAAAGCCTTCTAGTGTAGCCCAAGCCATTGGCAGCTGCCTAGGAGCCATACCTTGCGACTGGGACACCCGAACTGGTACATTAGGGTTTGTACTGAGTTTTCGCGATGAACACCTCTGCCGTCACTCCCGAACGCACTTCGCCCCTCGCGGCGGACCGTGGCGGCGTGCCGGTGGCGGCGCGCTTTCAGTGGGTGCCGATCCGCTCGATGGCCGAACGCCATCGCGGACGGATTCTCAATCACCTCCTCGCCTTGAACGAGAGTGACCGCTACCTGCGATTCGGTTATCCGGCCACGGACGCACAGATCGCGCGCTACGTCGACGGGCTCGATTTCGACCGCGACGAGCTGTTCGGCATCTTCAACCGCCGCCTCGAGTTGATCGCGCTGGCGCATCTGGCCTACGCGCCGACCGCCAGCCCCGCCGATGGGGCGATGGCCGAGTTCGGCGTGTCGGTGTCCAGCCATGCCCGCGGGCGCGGCTACGGCGCCCGGCTGTTCGACCGTGCCGTGCTGCAGGCCCGCAACCGCGGCTGCGAGCGCCTCTTCATCCACGCCCTGAGCGAGAACGTCGCGATGCTGAAGATCGCTCGCCGCGCCGGGGCATCCGTCGAGCGCGACGGCTCCGAATCGGCGGCCTGGCTGAAACTGCCGCCCGACAGCATCGCGTCGCAGGTGGGCCAGCTGTTCGAACGGCATGCCGCCGAGCTGAACTACCAGCTCAAGCGCCACGCGCAACGCATGAGCGGCCTGCTCGACACCGTCACGGAAGTGAAGGCCCACGTGAGCGGTACGGGCCGCGTCGCCTCGGAATAGCGTGGAAGATCACGTTTTCAACGTGCAATCTGACAACAGTACGGCCCCGATGTGAGGGATGCAGTGGAAGTGGCACCGCGGCTAGGATGCATTCCGTTCGTCGCTCGACGGGTCCTGTCGGGCCCGGTCCGACGGACCCCATCCGAGTCCGTCTTCTGATCATGCAAGCCCTGCCCTGGATCGTCGCATTGGCAGTCGTCGCGCTGCTGGCCCTCGCGCTCCTGGTGCTGTTGTGGCGCGGACGCAAGCCGCCGCAACCCAAGCCGCTGCCGACCGAATGGGCGCTGACCGCCCGCCCGGTGTTCAGCACCGACGAGCGCCGCATCTACCGCCTGCTGCGCGAAGCGCTGCCGCATCACATCGTGCTGTCGAAGCTGCCGCTGGTGCGCTTCTGCCAGCCCAACGACCCGAGCGAAGTGCGCTACTGGTTCGACCTGCTCGGCTCCAACCACGTGACCTTCGCGGTCTGCAGCGCCAACGGCCGCGTGCTGGCCGCCATCGACCTCGACGTCGAACGCGGCGGTTCGCGCCGCGTGCAGCAGATCAAGCAGTCGGTGCTGGCCGCCTGCCGGGTGCGCTACCTGCGCTGCTCCACCGACCACCTGCCGTCGATCGCCGAGCTGCAGCTGCTCGTGCCGCACAGCGGTGCCGCGTCGCGTGCGCCGCAGCCCGCACCGACGCACACGCTGCAGGAGAGCCGCGAATCGCTGGCGACGACGGTCGCGACGCGGCGTGCCGAGCGCACCGCGCTGTGGAGCGATTCGACGCTGTTCCAGGATTCGTTCTTCTCGCCCGACAGCCGCCTCGATGCGTTCGCCAGCAGCGAGTTCTCGCCGCTGGCCGAGCGCAACGGCAAGACCAGCCCGCGGCAGGGCCCGGCCTTCGCGACCACCAACCCCGGCGGCGACAGCACGCTGGGCGACGACGTCGCCGGCGTCGTGGTCGACCCGCCGCACTACGCGTCGAGCACGCGCCACTGAGCGCCCTCACATCGCCCGCCGCGTACGATGCGGGCATGTCATCCCCCTCGTCGTCCGAAACCCCCTACGCCGGCTTGACGCCGGAAGTCGTCCTCGACGCGCTCGATTCGGTGGGGCTGCGCGGCGACGGCCGGCTGATCCAGCTGAACTCCTACGAGAACCGCGTGTTCCAGGTGTTCCTGGAGGACAAGCGCGTCGTGGTCGCGAAGTTCTACCGCCGCAGACGCTGGAGCGACGCGCAGATCCTCGAAGAGCACGCGTTCGCGGCCGAACTGGCCGCCGCCGAGATCCCGATCGTCGACCCCTGGCCGCTGGTCAGCGAGCAGAACGGCACGCGCTCGACGCTGTGCCACTTCAAGACCGCCGACGACGCGCATCGCTTCTCGATCACCGAGCGCCGCTCGGGCCGCGCGCCCGAGCTGGAAGACGACGCGACGCTGGAATGGATCGGCCGCTTCATCGGCCGCATGCATGCCGTCGGCGCGAAGAAGCCGTTCGCGCACCGCCTGGCGCTCAGCCCGCAGACCTACGGCGAGGCGCCGCGCGACTGGCTGCTGGCCACCGACATCATCCCGCCCGATGCGAGGCCCGCGTGGGAGCAGGCCGCGACGCAGGCGCTGGCCGAGGTGGCGGCGTGCTTCGAGGCGGTGGGCGAAACCCGCACGATCCGCCTGCACGGCGACTGCCATACCGGCAACGTGCTGTGGACCGAAGCCGGCCCGCATTTCGTCGACCTCGACGATGCGCTGTCCGGCCCGGCCGTGCAGGACCTGTGGATGCTGCTGTCCGGCGAGCGCAGCGCCGCGACCCGCCAGCTGCATGCGCTGCTGACCGGCTACGAGGACTTCATGGAGTTCAACTGGCGCGAGCTGCGCCTGATCGAGGCGCTGCGCACGCTGCGCATGATCCACTACAGCGCCTGGCTGGCGCGGCGCTGGAACGATCCGGCCTTTCCGGTGGCCTTCCCGTGGTTCGGCGCGCCGGTGTACTGGGTGGACCAGACGGTGCGCCTGCGCGAGCAGGTCGAGACGCTGCGGGAGCCGCCCGCCTGGGGCGGCCCCGCGTACTGACAGGCCTCAGGCCGTCAGCAGCGCCGTGACGCGCCGCACGTAGGCCGCAGGATCCTCCAGCTGCCCGCCTTCGGCCAGCACGGCCTGGTCGAACAGGATGTTCGCCAGTTCGTCGAACTGCGCACTCGATTCGAGCCGCTTGACCAGCGCATGCTCGGCGTTCACCTCGAGCACCGGGTGGGTCTTCGGCGCCGCCTGCCCCGATTGCTTCAGCATGCGCGCCAGGTGGCCGCTGATGTCGCCTTCCTCGACGACCAGGCAGGCCGGCGAATCGACCAGGCGCGTCGTCACGCGCACGTCCTTCGCGCGGTCCTTCAGCGCCTCCTTCAGCCGGTCGAGCACCGGCTTGAAGGCGGTCGCCACCTCTTCGGCCTGCTTCTTCTCGGCCTCGTCCTGCAGCTTGCCGAGGTCGACCGAGCCCTTGGCCACGCTTTGCAGCGGCTTGCCGTCGACTTCGTACAGGTGGCTCAGCATCCACTCGTCGACACGGTCGACCAGCAGCAGCACCTCGATGCCCTTCTTGCGGAAGATCTCCAGCTGCGGGCTGCTCCTGGCGGCCACCAGGTTGTCGGCGGTGATGTAGTAGATCGCCTCCTGGCCTTCCTTCATGCGGCCCAGGTAGTCGGCAAACGACACCCCTTCGTCGGCCTGCGTCGATGCGAAGCGCAGCAGCTTGGTCAGCCGCTCCTGGTTGGCATGGTCCTCGCCGACGCCTTCCTTCAGCACCGCGCCGAAATCCTTCCAGAACGCGGCGTACTTGGCGCGCTCGGCCGCGTCCTCGTTGTCGGCCAGCGATTCCAGCATGCCCAGCACGCGCTTGGTCGAGCCTTCGCGGATCGCCTTCACGTCGCGGCTTTCCTGCAGCAGTTCGCGCGAGACGTTCAGCGGCAGGTCGGCGCTGTCGATCACGCCCTTCACGAAGCGCAGGTACACCGGCATCAGCGCCTCGGCATCGTCCATGATGAAGACGCGCTTGACGTACAGCTTCACGCCGCCGCGCTTGTCGCGGTTCCACAGGTCGAACGGCGCCTTGGCCGGCACGTACAGCAGCTGCGTGTACTCGCTGCGGCCTTCGACGCGGTTGTGCGTGAAGGCGAGCGGCGCCTCGGTGTCGTAGCTGATCTGCTTGTAGAACTCGGCGTACTGCTCGGGCGTGATGTCGCTCTTGCTGCGCGTCCACAGCGCGGCCGCCTTGTTGACCGGCGCCCATTCGTCCTGCACGACCTGCTCCTGCTTCTCGGCATCCCACTCCTCCTTCTGCATCAGGATGGGCAGCGAGATGTGGTCGGAGTACTTGCTGACGATGGAGCGCAGCTTCCAGGCGTTCAGGAACTCCTCTTCGCCCTCGCGCAAGTGCAGGATCACCGAGGTGCCGCGCTGCGCGCGTTCGATCGTCTCGACCTCGAAGTCGCCGCTGCCTTCGGAACTCCAGCGCACGCCCTGCCCGGCCGGCAGGCCGGCGCGGCGCGATTCGACGGTGATGCGGTCGGCCACGATGAAGCCGCTGTAGAAGCCGACGCCGAACTGGCCGATCAGCTGCGCATCCTTCTTCTGGTCGCCTTCGAGCTTGCTCATGAACTCGCGCGTGCCGCTCTTCGCGATGGTGCCCAGGTTGGCCACCGCCTCCTCGTCCGACAGCCCGATGCCGTTGTCGCTGATCGTCAGCGTCTTCGCGGCCTTGTCGAACGAGATGCGCACCTCGAGGTTCGGCGCGTCTTCGTACAACGCGGCATGGTTCAGGGCTTCGAAGCGCAGCTTGTCGCAGGCGTCCGACGCGTTCGAGACCAGCTCGCGCAGGAAGATCTCCTTGTTGGAATAGAGCGAGTGCGTGACGAGGTGCAGGATCTGCTTGACCTCGGCCTGGAAGGAAAGTGTTTGCTTGTCCATATCCTGCGATGTAAAAAGTGAGTGCGAGCTTGTAGGCGCTGTCCGACAACACTTTGCGCCACAGAGCGGCTGCAGTTGGGGTCAGATACGGTTACCTTCAAGGCCCTCGAGTTTCCCCGATCCGGGCGACAGTGCCCTGCCACTCATTCTTGCGCCCGATGACCTTGACCTCCACGCTGGAAAGCTGGTTCGCCCCGTCTGCCGCCACCGCCTCCTGGACCCTCGACCGCTTGCGCGGCGTCGATCCGGTGCTGGGCTTCGCGCTCGTGATGGTCGTTGCGGTGGTACTGGGCGAGGTGCTGCGCCGGCGCTTCCGCCTGCCGCGGCTGTGCGGCCACATGCTGACCGGGGCGCTCGCCAGCCCGCTCGCGCTGCGGCTGCTGGAGCGCACCGACCTCGACCCGGTCAAGCCGCTGATCGACCTGGCGATCGGCGTGCTGGTGTTCGAGCTCGGCAGCCGCATCCGCCCGCGCTGGCTGATCGACAACCCCTGGCTGGCGCTGACCTGCGTGCTGGAGGGCCTGCTGTCGGGGTTCGCGGTCTACATCGGCCTGGTCGCGTTCGACGCGCCGCCGATCTCGGCCGCGCTGGCGGCAGCCGTCGCGATGTCGACCTCGCCGGTCATCGTGCTGGCACTGGTGCACCAGATGCGTCCGCGCGGCCAGGTCACCGAACGGCTGCTGATGATGTCGGCCATCAACAGCGTGCTCGCGATGCTGGCGCTGAAGGCCTGGGGCGTGCTGGCCGCGTCCGGCACCTCGCCGACGGAGCCGGGCTTCGAGCCGGCCATCACCAGCGGCCTGCTGGTCATCAGCGGCTCGTTCCTGCTCGGCGTCGCCGCCGGCTGGGCGCTGACGCAGCTGACGAAGCTGGTGCGCGGCCTGACGACGGCCCCGGTGCTGCAGATCGCGCTGGTCATCATCGCGGCGATGCTGGCTGCGCAATGGAAGCTGTCGCCGCTGCTCGCCCTGCTGGTGGCCGGCATGGTGGCGCGCTCGCGCATGGGCCACGGCCTGACGGTCGAGCCGCACCTGGGCACCGCCGGCGCGACGCTCAGCGTGATGCTCTTCATCTGCCTGGGCATGCTGTTCACGCTCGACGGCTTCGCGACGCTGTGGCCGTGGGTGCTGGTGATCATCCTCGCGCGGCTGCTCGGCAAGGGCCTCGCGATCGCCGCGCTGGCGCGGCCGAGCGGCCTCGGCTGGCGCCAGGCCAGTGCGCTGACCGTGGCGCTGCAACCGATGAGCAGCCTCGCGGTGCTGCTGACGGCCGACACCTTCGGCTGGCCGTCCCAATTGCCGGGTGCGCATGGCGGCGTGCTGCAGGCGCTGCTGATCTCCACCACGCTGCTGCAGTTCATCGGCCCGCTGCTGGCCGAGCGCGCGCTGCGCGACGTGGCCATGGAGTGCGCCCCGCTGTCGAACAAGAAGGTCCCCTGACATGGCACTGGCCGAATTCACCACCTCCGAACCGCTGACGCTGGGCGTCGAACTCGAGCTGCAGCTCGTCAGCACGCACGATTTCGACCTGGCGCCGCAGGCCGAGGACCTGCTGCGCGTGCTCAGCAAGCACAGCGGCGCCTGGGACGTGAAGCCCGAGATCACGCGCAGCATGATCGAGATCGGCACCTCGATCCAGCGCGAGCACGCCGGCCTGGTGTCCGAGCTGCACGACCTGCGCGCGCAGCTGTCGCAGGGCGCGCGCAAGCTCAACATCGGCATTGCCGGCGGCGGCACCCATGCCTACCAGCACTGGAGCGACCAGCAGATCTTCCCGACCGAGCGCTTCCACTACATCAGCGAGCTGTACGGCTACCTGGCCAAGCAGTTCACCGTGTTCGGCCAGCACGTGCACGTCGGCTGCGAAGACGGCGACACCGCGCTGTGGCTGCTGCACGCGCTGTCGCGCTACGTGCCGCACTTCATCGCGTTGAGCGCCTCGTCGCCGTTCGTGCAGGGCGTGGACACCGGCTTCGACTCGGCGCGGCTGAACTCGGTGTTCGCGTTCCCGCTGTCGGGCCGTGCGCCGTTCGTGACCACCTGGGAAGACTTCGGGCACTACTTCGACAAGATGACCAGCACCGGGGTCGTGCAGTCGATGAAGGACTTCTACTGGGACATCCGCCCCAAGCCCGAGTTCGGCACCATCGAGCTGCGCGTGTGCGACACGCCGCTCGACGTCGACAAGGCGGCGGCGCTCGCCTGCTACCTGCAGGCGATCTGCCGCTACCTGCGCGAGGAGCGGCCGTTCGAGCCGTCGGAAGACGACTACCTGGTCTACACGTTCAACCGCTTCCAGGCCTGCCGCTTCGGGCTCGACGGCGAGATCGTCGACCCGCAGACCAAGCAGCGCGAGAAGCTGCGCGACAACATCGTGCGCACGCTGGCCCGCGTCGACGAGCACGCGCTGGACCTGCGTTCGCTGGACGCCAGCAACCTGATCCGCGACAGCCTGCGGCAGGGCAACGACGCGCATTGGCTGCGCGGGTTGCGTGCCGAAGGCGAGCCGCTGTCGTCGGTGGTCCACAGCGCGACGGAGCGCTGGATGTTGTAGCCCGGATGGAAATCCGGGACTTGTGATTCACGAAACCCGGATTGGCATCCGGGCTACGGACTCAACCCTTGGCTTGCGCCAGCATCGTCTCGGCGTTGCTGACCTCGAACTTGCCCGGCGCCTCGATGTTGAGCGTCTTCACGACGCCGTTGTCCACCAGCATCGAGTAGCGCTGCGAGCGCACGCCCATGCCGCGGCTCACCAAGTCCAGCGTCAGGCCGGTGGCCTGCGTGAAGGTGCCGCTGCCGTCGGCCATCATGCGCACCTTGCCTTGGGTGTGCTGGTCGCGGCCCCAGGCGCCCATCACGAACGCGTCGTTCACCGAGACGCACCAGATCTCGTCGACGCCGGCGGCCTTCAGCGCATCGACGTTCTTCACGTAGCCCGGCACGTGCTGGGCCGAACACGTCGGCGTGAAGGCGCCCGGCAGCGCGAAGATCGCGATCTTCTTGCCGGCGGTCTCTTTCTCGATGTCGAAGGTGTTCGGCCCCAGGCTGCAGCCATTGCCTTCGACCTCGATGAATTCCTGCAGGCTGCCTGCGGGAAGCTTGTCACCAACTTTGAGCATGTGATCCTCCAATGAAAAAACGGCCGGACGCCAGTATCCCAGCGTTCCGACCGTCTTCGGAGGTGCTCTTCGCAGAGCCCCCAAGGTCAACTCAAATCAGACTTCGCGGGCCTTCTCGACCAGGCGCGTCACGACCCAGGACTTGGTCTTGGAGATCGGACGGCTTTCGGAGATCTCGACCACGTCGCCCAGCTTGTACTCGCCCTTTTCGTCATGGGCGTGGTACTTGCTCGACTTCGCGACGATCTTGCCGTACAGCTCGTGCTTGGTGCGGCGCTCGACCAGCACGGTGATGGTCTTGGCGCGCTTGTCGCTGACCACCTTGCCCACGAGGGTGCGGGTGTTCTTGTGCGGCGCTTCGGTCGTGGTTTGCGTGCTGCTCATTTGGCGGCCCTCTTCTTCTCGGCCAGGACAGTCTTGGCGCGTGCGATGTCGCGGCGCGTCTTGCCCAGCGTCGAATGGTTGGTCAGTTGTTGGGTCGCCTTCTGCATGCGCAGGCCGAAGTGGGCCTTCAGCAAGTCAGCCACTTCCTTTTCCAGGCCGGCGACGTCCTTGGAGCGGAGTTCAGATGCTTTCATGTCGTTCTCCGGTAGAGCGTCAAGCGCCCACCTGGCGCGACACGAAGGTGGTGCTCAGCGGCAGCTTGGCCGAAGCCAGCTTGAACGCTTCGCGGGCCAGCTCTTCAGGCACGCCGTTAAGTTCGTAGAGCACCTTGCCCGGCTGGATTTCAGCCACGTAGTACTCCGGATTGCCCTTGCCGTTGCCCATGCGGACTTCGGCAGGCTTTTGCGAGATCGGCTTGTCCGGGAAGATGCGGATGAAGATCCGGCCGCCACGCTTGATGTGGCGCGAGATCGCACGGCGTGCGGCCTCGATCTGGCGCGCGGTCAGGCGACCACGCTCCGTGGCCTTCAGGCCGAAATCGCCGAACGACACGTTCGCACCGCGGGTGGCAACACCGGTGTTGCGACCCTTTTGTTCCTTGCGGAATTTCCGACGAGCGGGTTGCATCATGTTTTATTCTCCTTTGGCCTCGCCCGAGCCTGCGGCATCGGGGGCCTTGCGCACACGCTTGACGGCGCTCTTCGGCGCGTCCGCACCACCGGCGGGGGCGCCAGTGGCTTCGGCCGGCTTGTCGCTGCCTTCGACCGGCGCACCCGCTTGACGGGGTGCGCGATCGCCACCACGGTCGCCACGATCGCCACCACCACCGCCCGGGCGGCCACGGCCAGCCGGGGCGCCGGGGCGCGTGTTGCGACGCGGACGGCGGTCGTCCTCTTGCACCTCGGTCTTGATGACCGGCACTTCGCCATTGGCGAGGCGGTCACCGCGGTAGACCCAGCACTTCACGCCGATGATGCCGTAGGTCGTCTTGGCTTCGGAGAAGCCGTAGTCGATGTCGGCCTTCAGGGTGTGAAGGGGCACGCGGCCTTCGCGGTACCACTCGCAGCGGGCGATCTCGATGCCGTTCAGGCGGCCCGACGACATGATCTTGATGCCCTGGGCGCCCAGGCGCATCGCGTTCTGCATCGCGCGCTTCATGGCGCGGCGGAACATGATGCGCTTCTCGAGCTGCTGCGTGATGCTGTCGGCGATCAGCTGAGCATCGATTTCGGGCTTGCGCACTTCCTCGATGTTGACGGCCACCGGCACGCCCATGCGGCGCGCCAGTTCGGCCTTCAGCTTCTCGATGTCCTCGCCCTTCTTGCCGATCACCACGCCCGGACGTGCCGAGAAGATGGTGACGCGGGCGCTCTTGGCGGGGCGCTCGATCAGGATGCGCGAGACGGCTGCGTTCTTCAGGCGTGCCTTCAGGAAGTCACGGACCTTCAGGTCTTCGGCCAGCATCGTGGCGAAGTTCTTGTTCGACGCGTACCAGCGCGAAGCCCAGTTGCGCGTCACCGGCAGGCGGAAACCGGTCGGATGGATTTTCTGTCCCATGGTTTTCCTTCTGCGCTCAGTTGCCCACGGTCACGAAGATGTGACACGTCGGCTTGCTGATGCGGTTGCCGCGGCCCTTGGCCCGTGCGGAAAAGCGCTTGAGGGTGGCGGCCTGCTCGACGAAGATCGTCTTGACCTTCAGCTCGTCGATGTCGGCACCGTCGTTGTGCTCGGCGTTGGCGATCGCCGACTCCAGAGCCTTCTTGATGATGCCGGCGGCCTTCTTCGGGGTGAAGGTCAGGATGTTCAGCGCCTGGTCGACCTTCTTGCCGCGGATCAGGTCGGCCACCAGCCGGCCCTTGTCGGCGGAGAGGCGGACGCCGCGAACGATTGAACGGGTTTCCATCGTCGTCATCCTTACTTCTTGTTGGCCTTCTTGTCGGCCGGGTGGCCCTTGAACGTGCGGGTCAGCGCAAATTCACCGAGCTTGTGGCCGACCATCTGGTCGGTGATGTACACGGGCACGTGCTGCTTGCCGTTGTGCACCGCAATCGTCACCCCGATGAAGTCGGGAAGAATCGTCGAACGACGCGACCAGGTCTTGATCGGCTTCTTGTCCTTGACGGCGACGGCCTTCTCGACCTTGGCCATCAGGTGGTGGTCGACGAACGGACCTTTCTTGAGCGAACGGGTCATGGCAGCCCCTTACTTCTTGCGACGCGAGACGATGAACGTCTGCGTGCGCTTGTTGTTGCGAGTGCGGTAGCCCTTGGTCATCGTGTTCCACGGCGACACAGGCACCTGGCCCTCGCCGGTACGACCTTCGCCACCACCGTGCGGGTGGTCCACCGGGTTCATGGCGACGCCGCGAACCGTCGGGCGGATGCCCTTCCAGCGACGGGCACCGGCCTTGCCGTACTGGCGCAGGTTGTGCTCTTCGTTGGACACCTCGCCGATCGTGGCGCGGCAGTCGATGTGGATGCGACGCACTTCACCCGAGCGCATGCGAACCTGGGCATAGGTACCTTCGCGCGCCAGCAGCGTCGCGGAGGTGCCGGCCGAGCGGCACACCTGGGCACCCTTGCCCGGGAGCAGTTCGATGCAGTGGATGGTCGAGCCCACCGGGATGTTGCGGATCGGCAGCGTGTTGCCGGCCTTGATCGGCGCCTCGGCGCCGCTCAGCACGGTCGCGCCGACATCGAGGCCGCGCGGGGCGATGATGTAGCGGCGCTCGCCGTCGGCATAGCACACCAGCGCGATGTGGGCCGTACGGTTCGGGTCGTACTCGACGCGCTCGACCTTCGCCGGAATGCCGTCCTTGTTGCGCACGAAGTCGACGACACGGTAGTGGTGCTTGTGGCCACCACCCTTGTGACGCATCGTGATGTGGCCGTTGTTGTTGCGGCCCGCGTTCTGCATCTGCGGCTCGAGCAGCGATGCTTCCGGACGCCCCTTGTAGAGGTGGCTGTGCACCACCTTCACCACGGCACGGCGGCCGGGCGACGTCGGTTTGACTTTGATGACGGCCATTACGCGGCCTCCCCGGAGAAGTTGAGCTCCTGGCCAGCCTTCAGCGACACGTACGCCTTCTTGACGTGGTCGCGGCGGC
>Ga0102590_1000648_pt1 | contig 68965 bp, 52 predicted proteins | sample AraplaMF_Col_mMF_FD_76859 | JGI IMG/M metagenome (GOLD analysis project Ga0102590, IMG submission 76859) | Arabidopsis root microbial communities from the University of North Carolina, USA - plate scrape MF_Col_mMF | ecosystem: Host-associated > Plants > Roots > Endosphere | place: USA...
AGCTCCATGACCGCGCGCCTTCTGCCTCGCGCCGGCCCAGCGCCGGCGGCGGGCAGTGTGCGCTGGGACGGCGGTTTCGGCAGCGCAGCCACCTCGGGCGATGGCCGGCCGAATACCGCGGCATTACCTCCTGCCTTACCTCCTGAATGCCAACCTTGCTCCGTCAAGTTATTCACTCTGCCCCAAAAGCGATCCTGGCCTCATTTAGCATGGGCGACGCGCAGAGGAGTTTCTTCATCTTCAGGAATGTCCAGGAGAGTGTAGCGAGCGAGCTTGGGCACTGCTCCCGGATACCAGCCTGCACTTTCGGCCTTTAAAAGGTTGTTGGCGATCAGCTCCGCAAGCAATGGCGGAAACGCATTCCCCACCTGGATACATTGATCTTCTCTGGCCCCTCGAAATTCGATGTCGTCGGGGAACGTCTGCAACCGAGCAGCTTCCCGCACTGTTAGCGTTCGGTTGAGCCAGGGGTGAACTGGAAAGGCGTTGTGCCCTGGAACCAGCGTATTACTTGGCTTGTCACGATGGAGCCGCTTAAAGACGTGGCTGAAGTTTTTTACTTGTTTGGTCCGATAGCCAACGCGCAGAGCCTCAGGCAGCGCAGCCACGTCGAGCTTTCCGCCTTCAGGAATGTGTTTGTATCGCTCGACCTGGAGCGGCTTGTGATTCATGGGTACGTGGCAGGTGTGCCGGACATAGCTTTCACTGTCGGCGAGGTCGCCAATCGCTTCACCGACGGTTCGCAATGGGCGCTGCCAATCCTGTGGCGCATCAAAGAACTTCTTCTTTGGCCACGGAATGATATGCCCCGTTCTGTTTGCAATCAGAACAAATCGCTTCCGCTTCTGCGGCACTCCATATGCCGAGGCGTCGAGAATTCTGTATTCAACGGTACTATAGCCGATATCCTTCAATGCATCGGCTACGCGCGTTACAAATGACCCTTCATCCAAACTTGCGAAGCCGGGAACATTCTACGTAGCTTGCATAACCGACCAACAGGCTCGCGACGCCTACGTCGCCGAACTTCGCAAGCGGCGGGGCGAGTTTTCCAAGGCCCTGGAGACATACGAGGTTGCCCAGGGCGAACGCGAGAGCATGCTCAAGCTCGCCGACGCTGAGATCGATTACTATCAAAAGGCTGAATTCATCGAGGCAAGGGACGCGCGCAAGGCGCTTATAAACTTGCTTGTCGACGAAATCGTCGCTGACCCACAGAAGAAAAGGCCGCTTGGCCAGTTCACGCTATCGGCTCAAGACAAGACACTGAAGATCCCGATCGATCCAAGCATTGTTCTCAAGTCAAAGCCAAGCCCCGAGGACGCAGCCATCGCGGACGCACGTAAATCTTGCAAAGCCATGTTCGGGAGCGATCCCTACTGCTCTAGCCAAGAGCTAGGCGAACGAGTGAGAACAAATTTGCTGATCGACAAGGCTGCCAAGTCTTGTGGCGTAGGACCCGAGGCGCTGTCTTGCGAGATGGATAAGCTCAAGTAGGAACCTTTCCTGCGGCAAGGGCGCTGGGCCGACGCCGTCAACGCCCAGGGTTCGTCGCGTTCGCTCGGCTGGCCAGGCGCTGAACCCAGCGCTCCACGAATGCGCGGCCGCCTCGCCGATTTCCTCGGCACGAAATGGCCCGCGCCCGGGAAGACGTGGGACTCGTGGTCTGGAAAGGCAGCTTCCCAGCGTTCCAGCTTCTCCTGGCCAAAGGCCCGGTCCTTCTCGCCCCACAAGAGCAGGAGGGGACGACTGGCCAGTCGTTCGCGCTTGCGCCAGAGCCCCTCAAGCCAGTCGCTCTCGCCCACGATGGCCTGGCCAGTCGCCAGGGCGCCATGCGCCGCGCTAGTCCAGCAAAGGGCTTGAGGTACTGGCGGTGGATCGAGGGCGAAAGCCAAGGCGGGTGGGCGCTGCCGCCCGTCGTTGCGGTGTATTAGCACGTTCCAATTTCAGGCCGAGGGCCTCCGCCGATGGCCGATAGCCGCCCCAAGCAGACCTTCGGTGTGCCCTAACTTTCTAAAGCGCCATGGCGTAGGCATAGTTCTCAGTACCTACCGCTTCAGCGCGCCATTTTCTCCTTAAAAATCAGAGATTTACTCCTCGGGAAGCGGACACCCCCGACTAGCCGGGCGCTTTAGCTGGGGTTTTAGTCTGGGGATTTTTCTGGGATCCGCCCACGGTGCGTAGACGTGCGCTGTCTCGGACCTGAAATGGCGCTCAAATCTGATGCGTTAGCCGGCGGCCGCCGAGCTCGACGACGTCAAATCCGCTCGGCACCTGCGTGGTGAGATCAAAATTTGGCTCGGGAGGCGGACTGGGTCCCCGATGCAACCGATGCTTAAGCTTGCTGGTCGGGTAAGGCTATCACGCGACTTTGGGGCGCGGCGATCTTGGCGGGCGCATCAATCGACGATCGGAAATCGCGGGGCGAAGGTGCTGCCTTGGCTTGGCCGAGGGCCTTGACGTTTGATCGCGTCGCGTGGAGCTCGACCATTTGCCTGACCAGGGCCAGATCGTTCCCGAGGCGTGGGCGGAGCCCTCGAGCAGCCCGTCGATCGACGGGCGCGAATAGTTCACGGCTCCTTGTTTGGCAGGGCCGCTATCGCCGGGCGATGTGGTCCTTGGCGCCGCGATATTTCTCGGGCCTGGAGCCGGATGACTTGGCTTGGCGAAGACTGGGGACGCGCGCCGCGTTGGCGCGAGCGATCTTGCTGTCTATGCTTGGCGTCGGGGCGCGAGGTCAGCGCTTGTTTGGGTATTCGACTTAAGGTGCGTGATGAAAGCGATCTATTCCTTGCTGGCGGTGGCGCTGATCCTCCCAAGTTTCGCTGCGGCGGCCGAGGTTTGCGGCGGCGAGGCTTGCGCGGTCATTAGCGTTACGGTGGACGGCGATTGTTATGTCGTCACCAATTCGAGCCCAAGGGAGGTGAGGCTGCAGCTGGGCGCGTACAGTTTCGCGGTCCAACCTGGCGTGACGCAAAGGCTCTTTGGAACGGACGGCCGCTGCATCGCCCGCCGGCCAGAAGGCGTGGAAGCCCAATTCGCCAAGCCTGTATCCGTCGTCGTGCCCTCGCCGGCGCCGCGCTAAAGGCGCCTGACGCGATAGATCGCGCGCGCTGATCAGATCGTTCGGTCCACGTCTTGGACGCCTTTGATCGCCGTGGCCATGGTGTCATCCGATGGACCAGGCTTGGCCAGCCCTGGAGCCCTCGACGTGCGCAGAAGGCGAACGCCATCGGTGCTCGGCCGAGTGGATGGGACGGCAATGGCGGTGGTGAACGCCTAGTCGACGCGAACAAGCTTTGCAATGAGCTGCCTGCCGCTGATATGGAACGATTCCATGAGCGTGGGGGAAGGAGCGCATGATGTCGAAGGCCAGTTTGGTGTCGGCTGCGGCTGTTTTGGTCTTTGCCATCGCGACGCCTACCGGCGTGTGGGCCGGACAGGCGAGCTATACTTATGATGCGCTCGGGCGCCTGACCAAGGTCGACTATGGCGATGGGAAGACGGTCACCTATACCTACGATAGGGCGGGGAACCGGACGAGCAGTCTGAGCAGTGGCTTTCCGCCAGGTAAGGTAATCGTCTTGCCGCTACTCGGCGGGCTAGTTCTGCCCATTTCCTGACGTCGCGAAAACCACAACAGAGTGAAAATATCAGGCTTGCTGAAGTGCGGCGATCGACGATCGAGCAGAAGTTGGTCATCGCCTCTGCTTCGAAGGCGGAGCCGCCGGGGCAGGTCATTCTTCCAGTCGACAATTTTTAACAAAATGGCGTGAGCACGCTGCTTGTAGCGCCTCCAGCAAACCTCGGAAGATTGACCTTCCGAGGTCACTGGGGGCGCTGCCCGAGCGGAGATTTCAGCCGTCTCTCACGGGGAATCCACCTTGACCACCTACCTTAGAGTTCTCATTGCGACCTTCGCCCTTTTGCTTCCGTCGGCCGCATTGGCGGACGCTGGGGAAGGCTACATCACGGCCATCATGCCGATGCCAAATGGCGCGGTGTTGTTCGACCACTCTGGGGATCGAAGCAATATTCCCGCCTGTCAGGGGCCGGGCCTGGAACGTCGCTGGGCCTTCAGCGTGGCGGGTAACGAAGGCCAGGCTAAACTTTCCGTGCTCCTGACGGCCTACGCTTTGAAAAAGAAAATCCGCATCGTCGGCACTGGGGCATGTCCCAACTGGCCTGACACTGAATCGTTGCTCTATTTCCTAATCGTGGACTAGGTGGGGATCGGTCGCGCAGCGCGCCGTCAGTCGCCGTCCGAGCGTGGTCGTTTGAGGTGTCGCGCCGGTGCGTGGCCTGGCTTCGCCGTTCAGCGCGGCGTGACGCAAAAGATATTTGGAAGGACCGTCGCTGCCTTGCTCGCCGGGCAGAAACGCCAAGGCCAGGTCCGCTAGGCCGGCGTCCATCATTTGCTCGTTTGACGGCGCGCCGTACCCATCCGAGGTGACGGCGGGGCGCAGTAAAAGGGGCGCTGGCGGGGCGCTCGGCCGGCCCGCGTATTGGCGCTCTGGATCACTGAGACCATACCGTCAGCATCTGTTGACCCGGTGTGGCCTCCCTGGAGATCGGGCGCGTGAAGAAGGCGTAGGGCTCGGGCCCACCGGTAGAGGCCAGGCGAAGATTCAAGCGGCGATAAGCGGCGTTGGCCGGCGCGGTGACGAAACCGCCCAGGATATTGAAAGTGGCCGTATCGCCATGCGCTGAGCCATAGTCTCGCCCTTGGCCAGGGATCAGCGTTTGCGACAGCAGCGTGGCTTTGTCGGCGGCATAGAACTCCACCAACAGGTATGAAGCAGCGCGGTGCTGGGCCGCGGCGACGGAAACTTCGTACCTCGCGCCAGGGACCGAGGGCATGAAGTTCGATCGAAGGTCCATCAAGGCGTTGGCCGGCGTCCCAGGCATGTACATCCAAACGACATCATTTCCGCTGCCGGACCAGTTCTCAAGATTGACGCCCAAAAGGTAGGTGGAGGTGTTGAACGTCTGCAACTCCCACCGTTGCGCGCCATAGAGGAAACGTGGATTGACGACATCTTGAATCGCCGTGGCCGAGGACAAGGAAGGGCGCGTGAAAAACGCGAACGGATCGGCTCCGCCGTTCGAGGCGAGGCGCAGATTCAACCTCCCATAAGCGGAGCCTACCGGAGCTTCCAAGATCGAGCCGATGCGGTTGAAGTTGGTGAGATCGCCGTTTGCGGCGCCGCCTTCTTGTCCGACGCCGGCCAGGGGGACTGTTGCGACCAGGGTGGCTTTGTCGGCGGCATAGAACTCCGCTAGGGCCTGCGCCGTGCCGCGATGTTGAGCGGCATACACCGAAATCTCATAGGTTTGGCCGGCGACGATCGGCAACCAGCCTGAGCGGACATCGACGAGGGCGTTTGAGGGTTGGCCAGGGATGTAGGACCAAAGAACGTTGTTGCCATTGCCCCAATAGAGCGAGTTGTTCACGCCGACCATGGCGCTGGGGGCCAGCCAGGACAGCATCTCCCAGCCGGCGTGATCAAGGACAAAGCCTGGGTTGAAAACGCTCTGCTCGTTGACGGCCAGGATTCGATTACCGGCCGCGTCATAGGCGTAACGCGCGTTGTTTCCGCTGGTCTGACTGCTCGTTGTCAGCCGCCCGAGTGCATCGTAGGCATAGAGTTCTCGGCCTTGCGCGCCCGCCTGAGACGCACAGGCTGCGAGGCAAGCGGCCAAGAGGCCGGACCAAAGGTATTTCCCCATCTCGTTTTCACGACTCGCGGACAACTTCTTCCAAGCTTAGCCTTAGTGACCATCCGAACGCTTGTCTGCGCCCTTCGTCGTTTCCGCGACATGATCGGCGCGTGGCGGGCCAACATCGTTCGGCCGTGCCGGTTTACGGCGAGCGGTCGGTTCAGGGCGGTGAGCTTCGATTCAAGCGGCGAGGCTGGCTCCGCCCAAACCATGATCGGCGGTGAGGCGCCGGTTTGCGTGCGACGGCGATCCGCTGCAATCCGCTCGCCTAGCCCATAGTCCACCGTGCGGCGACGCGATTGCCATCGACGGGGGGATGTGGCGAGCGGAAACGGCGCGCCAGGCGGGAACGCAGCGGCAAGAGCCTTCGCGATATCAGCCATGATCGCTCGGCTGTGTGTCGGCATGAGGGGGCTGGCCGATGAGCGTCCTACGGATGGGCGCGGCTGGCTTTGACAGCTGCAACTCCAGTCGTTAGGCAACGGTATTGTAGAGCTTGTTGGGCGCTTCGTCGTGCGCGTCCACGCGTTCTGTGGGGGCGCTCAGTGAATTGGATTGGCATGCTCGCGGCCGGAGTTCTCTGCGCCGCTTGGTTTTCGGGGATGCAGGTCGCGCCCAGGGTGTTTTGCCGACGCCAGTCGATCGGGCGGCTCCTATGAGCCTGGCTCAGGCGTCAGTCCTAGCCGGTAGGTCGCTGACCTATAGCCGCGGGGATGTCTGAGCCCTGCGATCGGCCGCGTCTGGACCTGAAGCGTCTTGCCTTGCGGATCGCCCACGCACGGCGCGCTGGGACTGACCAGTACGGCGATGGCCCTCTACTCCTCATTCGGCTGCTGCGGCGCTGACAATCTGTGACGTTCCTCCTGCCTTCGAGAGTTTCCGTGATGCCGTCGATCTGCTCCGGCCACCACAACCGCTTTGGACGCCGGCGTTGGTTCGCGGCGTGCTTGATGGCTGGACTTCTGGGCGCGCCGTTCGCCGGGGCTCAGACCACGGCCCCATGGACGTCCGAAGACGCAACGCCATCGTTTCGCATCGTCAAGGGCACGGCGACGTCGCCTGACGCCGCATGGAGCTACTATGGCGCGGCGACCACGGCCACTGACGGCCTTTGCCGCGACTACGGCGCCAATAGCCAGATTTGCCCAAATGGGACACGGCCTCGCCCACCTGAGCTGAAGGAACTGGCTCGAGCGCTGAAAAACGATCCCGACCTCATCTACGAGTACGTCCGTAACACGATCGATACCGAATTCCTGTTCGGCCTGCACAAGGGTGCGCTCGGGGCCAGCATCGACAAGTCCGGAGGCGCGTTCGACCAAGCCCAATTGATGGTCGAACTGTTGCGCGAGGCTGGCTTCAACGCTCGGTATCGCTACGGCGACATCACGCTCACCGCCGGCCAATTCTACGATTGGACCGGCGTCACCAAGGCAAAAGCGGCTTGCGAACTTCTGGCGGCCGGCGGGATTCCCGCGCTCGTCAACGGATCGGCGACGTCCTGTGAGATCAGCGGCGATGTCAGCGGGGTGACGCTGGCCCACGTCTGGGTCGAGGCCGACCTTCCTGGCGGGACCTACCAGTTCGATCCGTCGTTCAAACCCTATAGCCACAAGGCCGGCATCGATGTGGCCTCGGCGATGGGGTTGCAGGCCGGCCAGGCGGCCGGCGCGGCGGCGGCGACGGTTTCCCGTTCGTCGGACGGCAAGACCGTGACGAACTACAGCAACGCCGGCGTCGCGGGCGTGGTGCAGTCCTATGCGGACACCTTGCGGAACCGATTGCAGAACACCGACCTACAAGGGGCCAATCTGGGCGATGTGATCGGTGGTGACGTCCTCGTCCCGGTCGCTCGCCCGGTTGGCGGCTGGCGTCAGGCCTCGCTGCCCTATGTCGGCGCGTCCCGCGCGACCTGGGCCGATATTCCCAATCAGTTTCGGACGGTCCTTGGCCTATCGGGGCAATACCCGTCAGGGGCGTCGCCATTGTCGGTTTCATTCTACGCCGACGAAATCTATGGGCGCAGGCTGACCCTCTCAACCTGGGTGATGCCGGGCAAGGGCTGGGCTCCGTCCGTGGTGTTCGATGGCGTGTTCCTAACCAAGACCACGCCCATCGCGCCAAACGGCGTCGTGGCTGCCGCGGACGATGCCGGCATCTACAAGACCGTTCTCAGCGTCAACCACCCTTTCGCGGCTGGGGCCGGCGCCTATGGCGATGTGTCCGTGTCGCGACGCATGGGGGTCGGCGACCCTCTTGTCATCATCCAGGCCTGGGGCGCGACCAGCCCGGCCTTGTCGTCCAAGTGGGCCTCCGAGGTCCAGGCTTACCAAACCTATGTCGACGCCAGCGGCAACGCCGTTGATGTCAGCGTGCTGCCCGCCGATGATCTTCCCAGGCTGAAGGTGGCGGCCGCCTGGCTGGCGCAATATTCGCAGGCCTCTCGAATCCATGGGCGACTGGCCGGGACCAGGGTGCTCAACCTGCACACGGTTGGCTTTGCGTTCGATATCTACAACCACCCGGCCTGGACGACCGAGGCCACTGACCGGGTCACCCTGCTCGATCTTGAAACCAGCGTGGCGGCGACGTCGCTCAGCGGAGACGCCAGCGCGCGGCGCGCTGCGCTCCAAGCCTTGGCGGCGACGGCAGCGGCCTTGGAAGGTGGTGTCCCAGAGCAAGTCTTCGACACGCCGGACACGGCCTCCACGGCGCGTCGATTCGCCTGGGCCAACAATCCAGATTCTTCGGTGACACCTGGGCCGCGCCCCCTGGTCGACAACAACGGCCTGGCGCTTCCGGACCTTGAGGCGATCCCTCGAGCGGCGATCCCATTCCAGCGGATCGCAACCACGGACAGCGCGCCCGCGGCGTCAAGCTTCGCGCCGACCGCCTGGACCTGGCCTGAGTTTGACACGCGTCCGAGCCTGGCCGCGGCCCTGAAGGTGTTTCACGACAAGGGCTTCGATATCGTCACCTCCACGGACGCGCTTCTGGGTCCTGGCTCAACGGGCGGAAGCTATTCGACCTGCCAGCAGTGTCCGGGCTTCAACGATTCCCCCAGTACGCAGCGCGGCGGCGCGTTCGTCGCCACTAAGTACGACGCCAACGGCGATCCAAACGAGATCGCCCATATCGTCAGCAACTTGTATACTGCGTCAAAGGGCGGCGGCGGAGCTGTTCCGAGCGGACCGATGAAGGACTCGGCGGAGTCGTTGCGCGACAAGTTCGTGGACCGTTCAAAGGTCCTGGGCGTCGACCTGAGCAGCGGCCGTGTCAGCTACGGCGGCGACGTCGTCAAATCCGTTGGCTCGGGTGAGTTCCCCTATCGTCTGGACGAGACGCTCGCGGTGCGTGGCCAGGGCCTCTCGCCCTATCGAGGATCGCAAGCTCGCGCCAATCTTCAGCGTATCACCAGCGGTCTTGTCTCCAACTTCGACGGCGCGGTGGAGGTGTCGAGTTCGGGGCTTGAAGCGATGGGGGCAACGCGCATCGAGGCCGCCGCGCCGACGCTGGCGGCCTTCGCGGCGATGCAGGACACCTACAAGTCCGCGGCCTTGGCCGATCGAGACGTCGCCGGTTTGCTGATCGCCGATTGGTGGGGTCGACGTCTGCTTTCCAACGTGGCCACGCTGCATCAAGGGGCGAGCGCCGCTCAGTATGTCGAAGCCGGCGCCTTGGGGGGCGAACGCCTCTTCTTGCCGGCGGAGGGGGGCGCGTCCCGCTTGTTGGTCGCTGGAACCACCACGGTTGTTCGCCCGAACCACTTCGACGATGAGGGCAATCGGGCCGTGTCGGCTCAGCGCATGAACCTGCTCAGCGGGCTTTCGATCAGAGAGGTGTCGGGCGGGGGAGATGAGCGGAAGTATCAGTATTGGTCCTGGGGAAACTACACGGATACCTCCTTCCAGATGATGGAGTATTTTTCCGGTTTCCGCTTGAATACCTGGTCCCTTAAGCGCGGCGTCACGCTGACGGTCAACTATGCGGCGGCCAATCAGACCACCAGCTTCGTCAATTTCCAGGGCGCGACGCTAGGGTACCCGACACCGTCGGCCATTCCCCTGTCCATAAGCTCGAGCTTGGGACGCGTCTTGACGCTTTCCACCACGCCCTGGGACATCCAGGTAAAGGCGATCAAGGACTCGGAGCCCGATGCGACGGACGACTCCCAGCATTGTCGACCGCTTGGCAACTATCTTCCGGGGAATACGTCGGGCGCGCACGTCCGCGCCTATACCGAGCACGTCTTCTATAATCCGGGCGCTGGGCGCACAGCGATCCGGTTCGGAGCGCCCAGCACCCGGACGCCTTGGCGTCGACCGATGGATTCCTGTCCGATCATCGCGATCTACACGCCGGGCGACCAGGCGACGCCTCAGACGCAGTACGTGTACGACAGCTTGGGCCGTGTGCTGGAGGCGTCCGACGGGTTGGCCATCCGAAGCTCGTCGGCGCGCAGCCCCTACCGGTTCTACATCGCCGAAGGCTATCGGGGCGAACGCGTCGATCCGGCGGGCGGGGCCTATGCGGTGGAGACGCTGCCGGCGGGCGGCCAGGCGGTCGACGGGGTGACGGCGGGCAAGATGACCCGCCACATCGACGAACTGGGCCGGGTCACGATCAGCCTCTACGACGGCCGCGGTCGGGTGCTGGAGCGCGCGTTCCCCGAGGGGAACAAAAGCCGCTTCAAGTACGACGCCCGCGACAACGTCGTGGAGCTGCGACAGGTGGCCAAGCCGAACACGGGTCTGGCCGACCAGGTCGTGACGGCCAGTTGGGACGCGGCCTGGAACAAACCCGCGTGGGTGCAGGACGCCAACAACAACCGCACGACCTTCACCTACGTGGCCAGCGGCGCGGGGGCGGGCGAGATTTATCAGGCCGTCCAGCCGGCCGTGGGCGGCGTCAACCCGACCTGGACGTACGAGTATGCGGCCAACGGCCTGGTGTCGGCGGCGACCGATCCGACGGGCGTGCGCACCGAGACGGCCTACGATGGCCTGGGCAATCCGATCAGGGTGACGATCGATCCGGCCGGCAAGAACATCCGCACATGCTTCAAGTATGACGCGGCGGGGAACGTGACGGGGCAGACCGATCCGCGCGCGGCCTCGTGTCCGTGATGTCCAAGGCGATTGGGAAGGTGGGCATGAACTTCAAGCGCGGGTGGCTGGCGGGCATCGCCGCGGCCGTGGCCGTGTTGCTGGGCGGCCAGGCGAGCCAGGCCCAGACGGCCGCCGACTACACCGCCTACACCCAGTATGACGCCCTGCGTCGGCCGATCATGAAGGTCGGGCCGATGGTCGATGGCCTGCGGCGGGTGGAGAAGGTCGTCTACGACGCCGACGGCCAGGTGATCGAGACCGACATCGGCACGGCGACGAGCGCTTCGAGCGACGCGGCGGGCAATGTCAGCGTCACGGGCCTGACGATCCTGCAAACGGTCACCAACCGCTATGACGCGACCGGCAACAAGACCCAGGTCTACACCAACTCCGGCACGTCGGCCGCGAGCCTGGCGCAGGTCAGCTACGACGGGGCCAATCGGGCGATCTGCTCGGCCGTGCGGATGAACCCCGGCGCCTTCGCGGGTCTCTACGGGGCGGGCGACCGCCCTGACGCCTGCTCGCTGACCACGGCGGGGACCCAGGGCGACGACCGGATCACCAAGACCACCTACGATCTGGCCGGACAGGTCACGCGGATCGATCAGGCGGCCAATACGGCCGATACGCGAATCTACGCGCGCTACAGCTACACGGCCAACGGCAAGCAATCGGCGATCGTCGACGCCAACGGCAACAAGACCAGCCTCAGCTACGACGGCTTGGATCGTCTGGACAGGCAGCTGTTCCCGTCGACGACCCGGCCTGAGCCTGGCCAGGTGGGGGCGTCCAGCGCCAGCGACTTCGAGCAATACGCCTACGACGCCAACGGCAATCGCACAGCCCTGCGCAAGCGCGATGGGACCTATGTCCGCTACTGCTATGACGCGCTGAACCGCCAGACGATCAAGCGCTCGACCAGCAACGCGACCGACTGCGCGGCGGCCGGGGCGGCCGACGACGTCTACACCCTCTACGACCTGGCGGGCCGGGTCCTGTCGGCGCGGTTCCAGTCGGCTGGCGGGCAGGGCGTGGTCTACGGCTATGACAGCGCCGGGCGCCTGACCAGCGAGACCACCTTCGGCCGCGCGATCGGCTTCGAACTGGACGCGGCGGGCAATCGCACCAAGCTGACCTGGGCCGACACGAGCTCCGCGGTCTATACCTACGACAGGGCCAGTCGGATGCTGACGGCCGCGGCCGGCTCCGGCGCGGTGAGCTTCTCCTACGACGGCCTGGGGCGGCGGATCCTGGACTCCCGCCAGGCGGGCGCCTCGACCACCAGCTACTGCTATGGCGCCGGCGGTCGCCTGACGGGGTGGGCCCTGCATCTGGCCGGGGGCGAACTGACGCCCAATCCCACCTGCGAGACTTTGGGGCAGAAGGCCTCGGCGGGCTTCACCACCCAGGGCGGCGTCAACAAGGATCAGGCCGAGACCTTTACCTACAATCCCGCCGGCCAGGTGGTCGGCCGCAATCAGGCCAGCGGCGTCTACCAATGGGGGGCGAGCGTCTCGAGTCTGGCGTCGACGGCCGACGGCCTCAACCGGGACCAGGCGATCGCCACGATCGGTGGCGGCGGCGGCTGCGCGGCCACGGGCAAGGGCTATGACTGCAACGGCAACCTGACCAATGACGGGTCGCGGTCCTTCGGTTACGACCGGGAGAACCGGCTGGTCACGATGAGCGGGCCGGGCAATGCGACGCTGGAATATGACCCGCTGGGCCGACTGGCCAAGACCACGATCAACGGCGTGGCCACCCAGTTCCTCTACGACGGCGACCAGCTGTCGGCGGAGTACGATGGAGACGGCAATCTCCTGCGCCGCTACCTGCACGGGGCGGGGACCGACGACCCGCTGATCTGGTTCGAAGGGGCCGATCTCTCCGCGCCGCGCTACCTGCACGCCGACCGTCAAGGCTCGATCATCGCCTGGAGCGACGGCTCGGGCGTGAGCCAGGCGACCTACACCTACGGCCCCTACGGCGAGCCGGGCGACAACTGGGCGGCGGGCTCGCGCTTCCGCTACACCGGCCAGGCGGCGCTGCCGCAGCTGAAGCTCTATCACTACAAGGCCCGGGTCTATGATCCGGTGCGCGGCTGGTTCCTGCAGACCGACCCCATCGGCTACAAGGACGACCTCAACCTCTACGCCTATGTCGGCAATGATCCGTTGAACCGGAGCGATCCGACAGGCAACGCAGAGTGCTACAATCTCTTCCTTTCGCCCGGACCTTGCGCCGCGAAGGCATACGCCGATGCGAAAAAATTCTTTGCAAACTCGGTGGATATGACGCCCACCGGACGATACGCCGCAATCGGAACTGATTATGGCTCGATACCAGGCCCCGTTATCTGGGTTGAGGAATCGGTTGCCCTGCGTACCCAGGATGAGGCCTCAGCATCGATCGGCGTGTCGATGCTCCTCGCTCTTGTTGCCCATGGAATCGGAGATTCAGCTCCGAAGAACTTTACAGAGGTTGAAATCCATCCGAAGGGCGCGACACGCTTCAGCTCGCCCCAAATTAACGTTAGGGGGACGCAAGCTCAGGCCATCGAAGTTCTCGAATCCAACGGCTACGCGAAGCATGTTTCAAAGGATGGGTCGGTCACCTATCTCACAAAGGGTGATAGGCGGTATAATTTCTATCCGAGTTCAACCGGTGGGGGTGTCAAGGGTGTTCCGACCGGGCAGCCGTCTGGTGAACTTCTGATCGAGGGGCGTAAGAAGGCGGTCGTAAAGTTGAGGTTTGATGCCGTGCAATGAACAATTCCAATCAGAAACTTCCATCCAAGGAATTGATCGTCGCATCGGCTGATTTGCCGACCTCAGTTTTTCGAAGGAATTTTCGTCGATACGCATTCTTCGATGTTGATTTCGCGGCTGCAGACGAATTTGTCAGTGCGGTCCAAGATTTCGTGAGTGAGGCGTTGCCTGGCGAAGAGGGAGTTGTGTTGCTGAGCGGCGACGGCTCGGAGGTTGGCCGGCTAGCTGTTGCTTCGGTGTGGGCTGATGCCCTCTGGGCGATCGCCAGTCACAATCGCGCATGCGATATCGCGTGGGGCCTTTCGCTCATCGGCATGTCTGGTGAATGGGCCATCTACCAGAAGTATCCGGTCAGCTACGGCGTAATAGGTTGGGATTTCGAAGCCACCATTGAGGTGGGCACGACGTTGAAGGATTATACCTTCGACGAGACCGACCTGCGACGTTGGCTAGCTGAGGTAGACGCCGACGCAAAGCGCATTGTAGCTGCCGAGGGGCGCCAATTCCTCAATGACCTTCTATATGGCTACAGCCGGAAATCGGGGTCATGAAATGAGAGGCGGGGCTTGTCCCCGCTGGCGCGAGGTTAATCTCGCTGTCCAGATATTACCCGACGGTCCCATGCGCCGATGCTTGGTGGCAACTGTCGCGGCCGAACTGAGCTTTTCTATTCAGTGGTATAAACCATATGGCCAGACAGGTGAGGAGCGCGCAGATTGGCGCGACCCCGTATAATTCTTGAAGTCTGGTGCCATTTTATCGAGCTAGATTGACTTGAACTCGATCTGCGTCGGCGCGAGGGTCATGCCTCTTCCCGTGTAGGGCAGGCAGGCGCTGAGCGCCGCCAGCGCCCGCGCCTCCGAAACCAGCCTCGCTTCAGTGACTGGGGCGCTTGGCGGGCGGATGATCTTCGGCGGGGTCGAGATCGTGCCTTGAACGTTCAGGGTGACCTCCAGCGTGACGGGCACCAGCGAGCGGCCGGGGAGCTTTTTCCAGCAGGGTTCCAGGAAGCCCCAGAGCTCGCCGGCGCCGGCCGAGCCCTGGGGGGGATTGCGCGCCGCCGCGTTCGGGCCGGGGCGCTGCTTGCTTTGCCGATCCGGCGCGCTTGGGTCGGCGCCGCGCCCGCCGGCGTCCTGATCTGATCGACCCGACGCGGCTGTTTGGTCGCGCATCCGGTCGGTCCGCTCGGTTTCCACCGCCTCGAAGAGATTGTCGAGGCTCTGGCGGCTTTGTTGCGCCGGCGGAACCTGAATGGCCACGTCGGTCTGGATTTGCCGCAACTGTCTGAGCAGGTCCTGGACCTCGGCGGACTGGGCGGCTTTGGCGCTCGAGGCGTCGTCGCGGCGCAGGCCCGCCAACGAGACCTCGAAATAGGGTTCGACCACTTCGGTGGCTTCGCCGCCGCTGGCCAGCACCCCGCCGGGGCGTGAACCGACGAACGCCAGGACCAGCAGCACATGCAACGCAAGAGAGATCGCGCCTGCGGCGATCCGCCGCTGGCGGCGGCCGCGCGGTGAAGCGTCGAAGAGAATCTCGCGCGGGACGCGGAGGGCGCGGGCGGCGCGGATCATGATGCTGGGACAGATTCAGACTGGTTGCTCTTGTTGTGGGTATGATAGCAATCAACGCTCAAGCTTCAATCGATCGCGTTGAAGGGCGGCGCGTTCGGAATTCCAAGTTGTTCAAGGTTTCAAAGCGTTTCGATGTCGAGCAAGGCGGGATTCGCCTCGATCGACGCCTTGGTGGCGCTGGTCTTGCTGGCCGGCGGTCTGGCGTTGGCGCTGGGGGCGGCGCAGGGCGCGCGCAAGGCGGCGCTGGTCGCGGCCGAGACGCGGCGCGCCGACGCCTTGGGCCGCTACGTGCTGGCGGCCGCGCCGATGACGCCGGGCGACGACGGGGGGAGGGTGGACGGTTGGCTCTGGCGCCTGGCCATCGCCAAGAGCAGCGAGGAGCCGGCGCTGTGCGAGGCGCGGGCCCGTTTGACCTCTCCGTCGCGGCGCGTGTTCGAACTGGCCACCGTCTCGCCGTGCCAGGCTCCTCCGCCATGAGCGAGGATGCAGCAGGCTACACCCTCGCCGAGGCCCTGGCCGCCTTGCTGATGGTCGGGCTGGCGGTCGCCGGCCTGACCCAGGCCACGGCCCTGGTCGGCCGCTTCATGAGCGCGGCGGGCGAGACGGCGGGCGCCGAAAGGGCCTCGGCCTTGGCCCAGCGCGACCTCGACAAGCTGATGGAAAGCGCCGGGCCGTTCGGAGCCGAGAGCGGACGCTTTGACGGCGCGGCCGAGCGGTTCGACTTCGACTGCGGCGGGGCGGCGTCGTGCGGCGCGGCCCTGGCCCTGATCGATGGTCGCCAGAGATTGATCGTCACCCGCGAGGGGCGGGCGGTCTCGACCCACGTGCTGGCCGCGGGCGGCCATCGTTTCGAATACCTCACCGATCGAGGGGTTTCCAACGCCTGGGCGTCCGGTTCAGGCGGGGTGCTGCGTGCGGTCGCCTTGGTCGGGGCCAAGGGCGCGGCGGTGGCCGTCGCCCCCGTGTGGGGCGAGCAGCCGGCCGATTGCCGGTTCGACGCCGTCGCCGGCGATTGTCGCTCGGAGGGGTCATGATCCAGCCCGCGAATTTGAGGCTGATCGAGCAGGAGTTGGCGGCGACCTCCGCTCCAGCCGCGGCGCCGGAAGAGCCGAAGGTCTTTTCCCGCTCGATCCAGACCCCTGCCGGTTGGCCCTGGGAGCAACAGCGAGCGGCCGAGCTGGACGCTCGCCACGGCGCGCCGATGGGCGGCGCGGAGGTGGCGATCCAGCTTCGGCGGTTGGAAGGCTGGGCGCCGGGACGCGCCGCCCGCTTCGCCGCCTTCTACGTCCGCAGAAGCGAAATCGGTCCGCGGCTGGAGGCCAATGTCGAGATCGCCGGCCAGGTCGTGCGCGTCGTCTTCATGGGGGTCGGCGAGCAGAAGCGCCGTGCGCGGCGGTTGGGCGTGGCGGTCCTGGTCGCATTCGTCGTCACCGCGGCCCTGGCCTTGTCGGCGGCCAAGGCCGTGATGAGCCGCCAAGCGGCCGAGCAGCAACTGCAGGACCTAGAGGTGGTCGGCCAGGCCAAGCTCAGGCAGGCCCAGCGGGTCGGCGCCAGGCGGGCCCAGGCCGAGGCGCTCGACGCCGCCGATCGGGGCGCGAGCCTGGACGAGGCGCTGGGCGATCTCGTCTGGGCGTCCACGGCCAAGGCGCCGGACGCTCGTATCGAGGCCTGGCGTTGGCGCGACGGACTGATGGCGCTCGAGGTTCGTGGCGACGCGCCGCCGTTCTCGGCCAACGATCGGCTGATCCAGCGCTCGGCCAAGCCCGTGCGCAAACGGGTCTGGCTCTGGGGCGTGGGACCCGCGACGCGGACTGGGCCTGTCGCCGCCGCGCCGAGGACGGGTCCGTGATCCGATCCTCCAATCCCGGTTTCGTCGCGGTGACGGCCGCCGTCCTGGTCGCCGGCTGCTGCGCGGTGCTGTTCGCCTGCGGCTTGGCCGCCTTGGCCAAGCCGCGCGACTTCGATACGCGCGTGGCCGCGCTACAGGCGCAGGCCGATCGAACCGAGCTCTTCCTGCGCAGGCGTGGCGGGCAGCGCGTCTATCCCGACGGCGCGATCTGCCCAGCCCTGAATGGCGCCCAGGCCGTCCTGGCGGCCGAGCGCCTTCGCCAGGCCGCCGCCGCGGCGGGCCTGGCCGACGTGGTCGTCAGCGCTGAACCCGACACCGATCGCGCGCCGGAGTCGATCGGGCCGATGCGGGTGCGCCTGACGGCGAGCGGTTCGTATGAAGGGGCGCTTCAGGCGCTGGACCGGCTCGCCCGTCAAACCCCGCTGATCTATGCGGACGCCATCGACCTCCGCTCCAAGACCGACGCCGTCGATCTGCAGTTTTCTGGAAGATTCTATTGCTGGACCGCCCGCTCGCACTGACCTTGATCGCCGCGCCGTCCGGGCTGATCCTGGGCGCGATCGCCTGGATCGTCGCCGGCGGCGCCGGTTTCGCCGACGCAGCGCTGACGGACGTGTCCGCGCGCTCGGAGGGTTTCCGTGTCGCGTCGGCCAGGGCCGCTACCCCCGGCGTCGACCTGACCCGGGCGATGAACGCGCCGCTGTTTTCGTTGACCAACGGCAAGGGCGCGATCGCCGAGCCGACGGTGCGGCTGACCGGGCTGGCGCGTTCCCCGCGGCGCGTTGCGGCGCTGATCAGCATCAACGACGCTCCCCCGGCCTGGCTCGCGGAAGGCGAGACGCGCGACGGCGTGACCCTGCTGGACGTCGGTAGCGGCCAGGTCACTGTGGACACCACGGTGGCGGTCCGCGAAGTGCGCCTGGGCGAAGCCAGCCTCGCCCAAGCCGCTGCCGCCGATCCGGGCCCGGCCTTAGCTGCTGGGGGCGGCGGTCCGCGCGGCGGCCTCGAGCCCGCCAGCGCCCCCGCCTCGGTGCGGCCATGACGCGCGCCCAGGAGATGCGTTCCACAATGTTCAAGGCCCTGTCGATCGGCGCGGCGGCGCTGCTGTGCCTGGCGCCCCTGGCGGCGCCGTCCACGGCCTTTGCGCGCGCCCCGGCCGCGCGGGCCGAATCCTACACGTTCGCGTTCCGCGACGCCGAGATCGCATCCGTCGTCGAGGCCGTGCTGGGCGATGACCTGGGCCTGACCTACGTCATCGACCCGGCCGTCACCGGCAAGATGTCGTTCCGGATCGACCGCCGGTTGACCCAGGCTCAACTGTTCGAGGCGATCGAGGCGGCGCTGGCGGCCAACGACGTCGCCCTGGTGCGCGAAGGCGATACCGTGCGCGTGACGTCCCGGGCCAAGGCCAAGGGGGCTGGCGGCATCCGCACGACCACCGACGGCGCCCGCCGGGCCGGCTACGACACCGTCGCGGTGCCGCTGTCGTATGCGTCCCCCAGCGAAGTGGGCAAGGCGCTGGAGGCCATGGGAGCCGGCGGCGCTGTCATCTACGCCAATGACAAGCAAGGATTGTTGGTGCTGGGCGGTATCGGCTCGGAGCTGGACGCCGCGCTCGACACCGTCAAAGTGTTCGACCGCAGCGCTTTCGAAGGCTCACGCATCCGCTGGTTTGAGCTCTCCCAGGCGACGGCCACCGCAGTCGGCGGCGATCTGGAGCGAATGTTGCAAGCCGGTGGCGTCAGCAGCGTCACGGTGGTCCCCCTCAAGCGTTTGAATGGTCTGATCGTGTTCGCGCGCTCGAACTCGGTGCTGGACGAAGTGGCGCGCTGGGTCGTGCGCCTCGACGTCGCGCCGCGCGAGACGGCGCAGTCCTTGTTCGTCTATCGCCCGCGCAGCGCCTCGGCCGAGGACCTCGCCGCCAGCCTGGGTTCGGTCCTGGGGGGGCGGGGGGCGGTCGGCGATCGCTCGCTGACCGGAGCGTCCGCGGCTTCGACGACGACGACGGGGCAGACGGACCGGGCGGTCGCGTCGGATGCCGGGGTCTCTTCGGGCGGCGCCTCGATCGGCCTGCGAGGCGACGGCGGTGAGGACGATGTCCGGATCGGCGTCAACAAGGCCACCAACAGCCTGATCATCTTCGCGTCCCCAGGCCGATGGGTTCAGTTGCAGAGGATCCTCGACGAGATCGACCGACCGGCCAGCCAAGTGCTGATCGAGGCGTCGATCCTTGAGGTCCGGTTGAGCGACGATTTCAAGTTCGGGGTCGACTGGAGCTTCCTGAGCTCGGACGGGCGCTTGGGCGTCAATTCGGTCTACAACGATCAGGGCGCGGTTGCTCCGACCTTTCCAGGCTTTTCGATCACCTATTTGAGCAGCGACATCAAGGCGGCGGTTTCGGCCCTGGGCTCGAAGACCAATGTCGAGGTGGTGTCCGCGCCCAAGATCGTCACGCTCGACAACCACCTGGCCCGGCTTTCGGTCGGTGACCAGGTGCCCGTCGTCACCCAGAGCTCCCAAAGCACGACCTCGGGCAACGCGGCCCTGATCAACACGGTCGACTACCGCAACACCGGCGTGATCCTGAACGTCACGCCCCGGATCACCGGCGATCGCCGCGTCGTGCTGGAGGTGGCCCAGGAGGTCAGTTCCGTGGCCAAGACGATCACGTCCGGCATCGACTCGCCGACGATCCAGCAACGCAAGCTCGAAAGCACCCTGATCCTGGATGACGGCGCTGTCGTCGCCTTGGGCGGGTTGATCAGCCATTCGCGCACCCGCAACGACACAGGCGTGCCGCGATTGCGTCATGCGCCGGTGATCGGCCCTCTGTTCCGGTCCGACGATCGCGATGAAAGCCGTACCGAACTGATCGTCCTGCTGACCGCCCGCGTCGTCAGCGACCGCGCTGCGAGCGATCGGGTGATGGGCGATCTCCTCGGCGATCTGAAGGAGCTGCAGGCCCGTGGCCTCATCCCCGCCGCGCCCTGACGCCGGCTATGCCAGCGCGGTGGCCATGACCGTGATCCTGGCTGTGTCGCTGGTGGTCAGCGCCATGATGGCCCGCAATGTCGCGGCCCTGCGTCAGGCGCGCACGGACTTCGACCGCACGCGCGCCGCCTACGCCCTGGCCGGCGCCCAGCAGCGGGCGGCGATCCGTATGCTGGAGCGGGGCGATGGTGATCGCCTGTCGTGGGCCGAGACCTCGGACGTCGGTTCGGTCTCGATCCTGGCTGAGCGGGAAGACGCCAAGGCCAGCCTGCAGACGGCCGCCACGGCTCCCGCCTCGACTTGGGAGCACCTGTCGCTGCGCGACGCCGGCAGCCTGTCGCTGAGGTTGGAGCAGGCCGCGGGGCGACCACTGAACCCGGCCCAGCTGGAGGCGATGGACGCCAGCCCGCTCTGGCGCGCCTGCGCGGCGTCGGTGGTGTCCGGCTTCGGCCGGGGCGGCGTGGTCGCCTTGCCGCCGGCCGGGAGCCCGACTGGTGCGGCGACCGCGCACCTGGGCGAAGCCTGGCGCCTTCGCGCGAGCGTCGATGGTTTCGCCGACGACCGGATCGTGCGATTCAGCGGGCGCAAGGAACACGCCGCCGCCGTCGTCTGGCGACGCTTCTATCGTTTGAACGACATGGGGGGAAAATGCGAAAGCGCGTTCGCCAGGCCGACGGCCTGAGGGGCGACGAGGGCTACACCCTCACCGAGATGCTGGTGGTGATCGCCATCATCGGCCTTATCGCCGCGGTGCTCACGCCCAGCCTGATGGGGCAGCTCAACCGGTCGCGGGTCAAGGCCGCCCAGCTGCAGTTGGAGACGATCAGCGCGGCCGTCGAGGCCTTCCACGCCGACACCGGCCGCTATCCGACCGGGGCGGAGGGTCTGCGCGCGCTGGTCGCCCAGCCGGAGGGCGAGGAGGCCTGGACCGGTCCCTACGTGAAGGGGGAGAAGGGCGTGCTCGATCCGTGGGGGCGTGCGATCGTCTACCAGCCCGGAGACGAAGGGCAGGAGCCCGTCATCCTCAGCTACGGCGCCGATGGCAAGCCGGGCGGCTCAGGGATCAAGCGCGACCTGCGGGCGGAGCGTTGATTGCCTGGCCTCTCCTGATCGCGAGCTTGCCCGTCGGCGCGGTGATCGGCAGCTACGCCGCCACCCTGGCCGTCCGCGCCGGCGAGGGGCAGGGTGCGTGCTTCGGTCGGTCCCGCTGCGACCATTGCGGCGTGGCGCTTGGCTTCGCAGACACCGCGCCGGTCGTGTCCTATTTCGCGCGCGGCGGCGCCTGCGCCCATTGCGGCGGGCGGATCGATGCGTTGCATCCCGTCGGTGAGATCCTGGGCGGCCTCCTCCTGGTCTCGGCGATCTGGGCGGGCGTGGACCTGGTCGAGGCGGCCTTGCTTGGCGCGCTTGGCCTGACGCTGACGGCCCTGTCCCTGATCGACTGCCGGACCCTGAGGCTTCCCGACGCGCTGACCGTCGCGGCGGCGGTCCTCGGAGCGGTCCTGGCTTGGCGGCGGTCGCCGGAGGATCTCTGGATCGGCGCGGCGACGGCGGCGGCGACGGCGCTGATCCTGACCCTGCTGCGCGCGACCCTGCGCCGACGACTGGGTCGCGAAGCGCTCGGGCAGGGCGACGTGAAGCTGATCGCCGCCCTGGCGCTGTGGCTGGGCCTGAACACGAGCTGGGCCGTGGTGGCGGCGGCCTTGGCCGGCCTAGCCGGCCTGGCCTGGCTCAAGCCGAAGGACGGACGCATCCCCTTTGGTCCGGCGATCGCGGCGGGGGGCTGGTGCGTCGGCCTTTGGACGGAGGTTTCGACGTGGCGGCTTCCTTGACGGCGACGACGGATCCGACGCGCCGGCAACGGGCGCTGCTCATCGACAGCCTGCTGGAAAAGGGCGTGATCGACAGCGCCGCACTGGCGCGCGCCGAACTGGTCGCCGGGCGCACGGCGCGCCCCGTCGAGCAGGTCCTCAACCAACTGGGCGCCTTGTCGGACGAAGATCTCGTCGAGGCCTACGCCGAGGTCTCCGGTTGCGAGATCTGGGACCCCAAACGCCTTCCCCCCGAGGTCCTTTCGGCCGACCTGGGCGTTTCGGCCGAGTTCCTGCGCCGCAACCGTGTCCTGCCGGTGCGCAGGACGGGCGCGGGTCTTGTCTGCGCCGTCTGCGACCCGCTGGACAACGAGGCGCTCTCGGGCCTGGTCTTCGCCACTGGCCTTTCCCTGCAGTTGCTCGTGGCGCGACCGGCCGACTGGCGGGTGTTCGTCGACCAGCCGGCGGGCGAGAGCAGCGCGCAGGTCCTGGACGAGCGTCGCCTCGAGCGCGAGATCGACCAAGTCGCCGACGGCGCCGTCGAGGGCGGCGGCGCACGGCTGGTGACCAGCGTCTTCGAGGCCGCGATCGCCCAAGGGGCGTCCGACATCCATTTCGAGCCGCGCCGCAACGACCTGGCCGTCCGGCTGCGCATCGACGGTCGGATGATCGAATACGCCGTCGTTTCGGCGGACCTCGCCGCGCCGGCCGTGTCGCGGATCAAGGTGATCGCCAATCTCAACCTGGGCGAGCGCCGACTGCCCCAGGACGGGCGCACCAGCTTCGTCATCGGCGGCCGCTCGATCGACGTTCGGGTCGCGACTTCGCCGACCGTCTTCGGTGAGGGGGCGGTGTTGCGCATCCTCGACCGCGCGGCCGTGCCGCTCGACCTCGACGGGCTTGGCTTGAGCGGCCCGACTATCGCCGCGCTGAGGGGCGCGGCCAAGGCTCCGCACGGTCTCTTCCTGGTCACTGGTCCCACGGGCAGCGGCAAGACCACGACCCTTTATGCCCTGCTCCAGACCTTCGCCGGCTCGCCCAAGAAGGTCTTGAGCATCGAGGATCCCGTCGAATATCACTTCGAGCACGTCTCCCAGACCCAGGTCGCGGCCCAACTGGGCCTGACCTTCGCCGCCGCTCTGCGATCGTTCCTGCGACAGGATCCCGACGTGATCTTGGTGGGCGAAATCCGCGATCCGGAAACCGCCGCCGTCGCTATCCAGGCGGCGATGACCGGGCACCTGGTGCTGGCCTCGGTCCACGCCAACACCGCCTTGGCCGTGGTGCCGCGCCTGCGTGACATGGGGATCGAGGCGTATCAACTGGCGGCCGGGTTCCGCGGCTCGGTCGCCCAGAGGCTGGTGCGGCGGTTGTGTGAACGCTGCCGCGAGCCTGGGCCGGCCGATCCGGGGCACATCGCGGCGGCGCGCCGGCTAAGATTGGCAGTTCCACTGCGGAGCTGGCGGCCGGTGGGCTGCCCCCACTGCAAGGGATCGGGCTTCAAGGGACGCCTGCCGATCAGCGAAGGTTTCCTCGCGGACGAGATGTTCCAGCGGGCCTTGGCCGACGACCAGACAGCGGGTGAACTGGCTGAGCGCGCCGCGTCGCTCGGCTGGGTCGGGATGTTGGCCGATGGTCTCGCCAAGGTCGATGGGGGGGAGACCACCTTCGAAGAAGTGGTCGCCGCGGTCGATGGCTGAGCCGCGCCTCTACGCCTATGTCGGTATTGACGCCAGCGGCCGACGGGTGAAGGCGACCCTGGCGGCCGCGGACGAGACGGCGGCCTTCGAGACCTTGCGACGGTCGGGCGTTTCGCCGTTGCAGATCCGAGAAGCGCGGTCCGCCACCACGCTCCAGAGCGGCGGACCGCGCGACCGTGACATCGCCGATCTGCTGAGCAATCTTGGCGACCTCCTGGCGGCGGGAGCGGACATCCGCTCGGCTCTGTCGATGCTGGGAGCGCGAGGCGGCAAGGCCAGCGTCCGCTCCGCCTGCCAGAACCTGGCCAAGATGATCGGCGGAGGCGAGGCGCTGGACACAGCCTTCGTGCGGGCCTTGGGATCCGACCAGACCTTCGTGGGCGCGCTGATCGCGGCGGGCGAGGCGGGCGGCGACTTGCCCGGCGGCCTCAAGCGGGCCGCCGGGCTGATCGAAGCGCGGCTGCAACTACGCGAGCAACTGATCTCGTCCCTGTCGTATCCGGCCTTCGTGCTCGCGAGCACCGTGGCCGCGGCGGGCGTGATCCTCTTCTTCGTCGTGCCATCCCTGGCGCCGCTCGTCGAGGACGCGGGGCAGGCGCCCTTGACGCTGGCGAGCCTGATCGCGGTCAGCCGGACCTTGCGCGAGCATGCGTTGCTGATCTTCGGCGCCCTGGGCGTGGGCGCCGCCGCGACGGCGGCCGCCGGCTTTGGGGGTCTGTTGTCCGGGCCCATCGACCGCTTCCTGCTCGACGGGCCCGCGGCCCCCCTCACGCGCGGCATCGCCTTTGGCGGGTTCGCCATCGCCTTGGGCGACATGTTGGCTGCCGGCGCCCCGATGACTGACGCCCTTCGGCTGGCGTTGCGCAGCGTCCGGTCCGACCGGGCGCGAGGGCGCTTGACGCCCGTCGCCCACGCCGTACGCCAGGGTCAATCGCTGTCTTCGGCCTTGGAGGGCGTGCACGGGTTTCCGCGCATGATTTCCCAAATGGCGGCTGTTGGCGAGGCGACCGGGGCGCTCGGTTCGATGCTCGGCCGCTCCGGTCGGCTGGAGGAAGCGGCGGCGGTCAAGCGGATCGACGCCCTGGCCAAGATGTTGGGACCCGTCCTGATCGTCGTGCTCGGCGGCATGGTGGGCCTCCTGATGGCCGGGCTGCTCTCGGGCGTCAGCGGCCTTGGTGAAGCAGCGCTACAGTAGGGCGGGGACCGTACCTGCCAAGGCACGCTCCCCGAACGGCAGCTCGCCGAGCGCCAGGCGCGACACGCCAAGGGGCGCGGTGCTGTTTTGGACACTCTGACGATGTGGACCGCCTATCGCCTTGGACTTTCCGAGGCCTTGAAGGCGTATTTCGGTCGCTTGGTTATCGCGCAGTCGACCTTGGACGATTTTCTGGTGCTTCACGCCGAGCACGAGACGCGCAGCGGCGGCGAGGTCCTGTCTCTTGGGTTTCAGGGCGATCAGCCGGTGCGCACCCTCCACACCGCGGAGGACACGGAGCGCAGCCTTTCAACGGTCGAAGATCTGCTGGCGAAGATCCAGCTCCATTTCGAGGTGCTGCCTGTCGACGGCGCGGAGGATTTGCGGTTGGACGAAGCCGGATCCTTCGAGGTCGACGAGTTTCTGGACCCGGTGCACTTGGTTCGCCAGCACGGCCTTTATCTCCTCTCCGACGACGGGCACCCGCGTCAGCTGGCGAGGGCCTACGGAGCCCCCCGAGGCGGCTGGCTCCAGGTCGTCTGCCGTATGCTGGCGCTGAGCCGGATCACGACCGAAACCGCCTACTTGATCGCTGTGGCGCAACTGGCGGCCCTGCGGCATGCACACCTTTGGCTGGACGCGACCATTCTTCATGGATTGGATCGTCTCGACGATCCACGCCGAGACGGTCTGTTCCAAGCGGCGGCGCGCTATATCGGCGGCCTAACTGCAGATATGACGTCGCACACCATCGTCGTGGCCAATTTTATGAGACACGCCTACATCTAGGGCTTCGGATCCAAAACCGGCGCAGCGATCAACACCTTGCTCATGGCGCTGATCAAGGGGCAGGAGCATTGGCCGGTCGTCCTAGCGCGGCTCGATCAACACTTGGCGTCCTTCCGAGGGCAAGATGGCGCCGCTGGTGCGCGACAGCATCTGCATCGCTGGGTCGATGGTCATTTCTTGAACCAAGCGATTGCCGCTTCCAGACCGCCTGAAGGCGGAACCCGCGCCGAGCGACGTCGGCGCAAGCGCAGCGCCTAGCCGCGAGACATCGCGGTGCGTTGGCTTGAATTCCAGTGTAAGTTGTCATATCTGAAGAGAAAGGCGATATTATGCGCCAAATATGAGGTCTTAAATGGGTTCGCCGAAAACCAAATCGGCGCTGGATCGGCTCGGGCTGGATATCCGGAGCTCGCGGCTGCGGCGCGGCATGGCGATCAGCGACTTGGCGGCGCGCTCGGGCGCTTCGCCAAGCACCCTTACGCGCCTGGAACGGGGAGAGGCGGGCGTCGCCGTGGGGACGCTCGTCGATGTGCTCGTGGTCCTGGGGCTGGCCGACAAGCTCGGCGAGCTCTTCGACGTCCGCAACGATAACCTGGGCTTGGCGCTCGCCGAGGAGCGCCTGCCCCGCCGCGGACGGACCTTCGCCGCCATCGCCCGCCGGCAGAAGGCGGCGTCTCGCAAGCAAGCCGACCCGTCGGGTTTGTCCCAGGCTGACCAGGGCGCATCAAAGGCCGTCGGCGTCGTCGATCCTGACGGCGTCGCCTTCTGATGGCGACCTACTTCGCGCAGGTCGCGCTCGGCGAGGGCCTGCTGCGCGTCGGTCAGTTGCGCTTCACTCAGGCCGGGGCGCGCCAGCACTCGACCTTCGCCTATGACGCGGACTGGACCGAGAGCCCGCGCGGCTTTGCCATCCAGCCCGACATGCCCGTCGACGGCGGGCCGTTCCATCACGCCGGGCAGCCCGGAGCCATGCGCGAGGCCTTGGCGGGAGCTTTCTCCGACGCAGCGCCCGACAGCTGGGGCCGGCGGCTGCTGGAGCGCACCTATGGCGCGGGGCTTTCGGAGTTTCAGTACCTGACGTTCGCGGACGACGCCTGTCGGCAGGGTGCGCTGCGCTTCCTTGACGAGAATGGCGAGGTGATCCGAGGCGGAGCCTTAGACGCTGTGCCTCGCCTGGTCGACCTGGAGGAGATCACCGCCTTGGCCCGCGCGTATGAGCAGGGCGGGGACCTCGCGCCCGAGGCGATGCAGAGGCTTGCCGGGGCCGGCGGTTCAGGCGGGGCCCGACCCAAGGCCAATGTCCAGGATGGCGAAACGCTTTGGTTGGCGAAGTTCACTTCAATCACTGACCAGGCGCCGGTCGAGCAGGTCGAAGTGGCCACGTTGAGGCTGGCCCGCTCGTGCGGGATTCGCACGCCCGAGGTTCGCCTGGAACTCGCCGAGACGCCGTTCCCGGTCGCCCTGGTGCAGAGGTTCGACCGCCGCGGCCAAGCGCGGATCCCCTATATCTCGGCGCGCACCGCCCTTGGAAAGACGGGCGGCGCCCTGGGCTCCTACACGGAAATCGTCGACTTCATCCGCGCGTCCGGCTACGACGCGCCCGGGGATTTTCGCGAACTCTATCGCCGGCTCGTCTTCACGATCCTGGTGTCCAACAAGGACGACCACCTCCAAAACCACGGCTTCCTCTATGTCGGCGCACAGCGCTGGGCGCTGTCGCCCGTGTTCGACATCAATCCCGCCCCGGACCGCAACCCGCACCTGGAGACGGCGATCATGGAAGGCGGCCCGCACGACCGGTCCATCGCCCTGGCGCTGGAGGCCTGCGAGTTTTTCGAAATCCCGGAGGCCGAAGCACGGCAGACCATCGCCACGACGGCCCGGACTATCGTCCGCGAATGGCGAGAAGAGTTTCGACGCGTTGGCGTCACCGGTGACCGCGCTCGGCAGTATGAAGCGGCGTTTGAAAACGACCAAAGCGAACTGGCGCAGACCTACGATCAAATATGACTGATAAGGCGACATAATGCATCAGATATGAACGATTGCCGGACCTCGATCTCGCGATGCCGTGCGAGGCAATGCGGTTAGATTTCCGCCGCATCAGACAACCTGGCTATCGTGACAGCGTTAGGACCGTGCGACCGTTCGGAAGGTCACCGAGTAGCGTAGGGCGTCGACCTCCGGGATGCTGTGCTGCCAGTCGCTGCGCGAGGGGCCGCTCATCAGGTAGGCCGACCGCGGGGCGGCGATCATCGAGGCCCGGTCCCACTTGTCGCCCGCCTTGCGGCGAAGCCGGAACGTGCAAGGCGAGACCAGAGAGACGCCGGCGATCGCCACCGCCGGTGGCCGATCGCGATGCCAGCCGATCCCGGCGCCGGGCGAATATTCGGTGACCAAGGCATGGCGGAAGGTGTCGCGCGCCAGGCCTGTAAAAGCGGCGATCTTGTCGAGAAGGGGCAAGAGGATCTCGGGGATCGGCTCGCCTGAGCTTGAGATCACCTTTTGGGTTTGGCCTGACCTGCGTGCAGCCATCAAGCCCGGACGCAAATAGACCATCCAAGAAGGCCCGAAGATCGTCGGCTATGGAACGGTCCTCAACGCGCTGGCTGAATAGTCCGCCAGGGGTGGCTCGCAGCCGTTGCGGTGGACAGTACGGATTACACCTGTAGGCTCAACTGACCGAACGCCGATTGAGGTCACATGCTGAGCATCGCCCTGCTGTTCGCGCTTGCCTCATCTTCCGGCGCGCCGCATCGCCTGCCTCCAAGCGCATGGGCCTCGAGGCCCACCGCAAATGACATCACACGCTGCATGCCTCACAGTACTGACATCCTGCCGGGTGAGGTGCTGCTCGTCTGTAAAGCGCGTGCTGACGGCTACTTGGCCGACTGTCAGGCCCGGAGAAGTAGAGAGCCTCGATTAAGGGAATGGGCGCTCTGCGCTGCGCCCAAGTTTCGAGCTCCGAAACGCTACAGGGGTGAAAAAATCGAAGTGCCGCTACGCTGGGCTTCTCCGCGTTAAGGTCCGGCCAGGGTCGGGTGCAGGAATTGGCGCGGTGGCCGAAATCGGCTGTTGGGCCTGCGCTCAGTGCGGACGCCAGGAAGGTCAGCTTGGGGTGGAAGTCGGACTCAATCCGACAGCAAGATCACCTCGAACCGCCCCCTGTTCCAGATGACGACCGACTCCGAGGCCTCCGCTGTGCCAAAGGTTAGTTCACCGCCCTTCAGCAATACGGAGGCTTGGGGACATGGATCGCGTTCGTCGCCGCCGCCCTTGCCGCACCAAGTTTTCCAACGGCCGGCTTTGGCAGTATCCAGATAAAGGTTGGCCAGTTCTTCGCGCTTGAACGTGCGGATCACTGAGGTCGGGCGGCCGGTGGCGCCACGGCTGATGATAAGCTGAAACTGGCCATGCCGTGCTGGGACCAAACTGGCGACATCCTTTCTGCCGTCGTGATCGAAATCGCCCCGGAGCGGACTGGGCAGATGGGCGATGGATGCTGCCAGCCACAATGCCAGGAACAAGCTAGGTATCTCCGATGTCACGAGTATCGCGGGCGAAGCGCAGCTTAAGCGGGCCCTTTCTGCCTCAGCAATGGGTGGTTTGCGGAACTTGAGACCTTCTCTAGGTTGCCTTAGCGAGAACGCGAGCGGGGATCTCAGGTTCGGCAGAGTACCCCGGATAGCCGCATGCTGGGCATAGCCATTGCCCAAAAGCATCACGGACGTTGAACTTGAGTGCGTCGCTCATTGTCGGGAGCCTAGCCAGCCCGAGGGCCGACTTCCACCCTTTGCGGACCTTCGGCGCGGCGGAAAGGTGCTTCCTAGAGCGCCATGGCGTAAGCATAGTTCTCAGTTCCTACCGCTTCAGCGCGCCATTTTCTCCCAAGTTTTTAGCTGGTTTCCGCCCCGCCGATTTCGCGGGCGTCGGCTTGTGCATGCTCGCGCGCCTCGCCGTGCATCCAGCCCTTCCGCGCCAGCCAGGCCGCGAAGACCGGCAGGGCCAGAAGGGTCAGCGACGTCGAGGTCAGCAGGCCGCCGATGACGACGGTGGCCAGCGGCTTCTGCACTTCCGCGCCGGGGCCGACGGCGACCGCCATTGGCAGGAAGCCGAGCATGGCGACCAGCGCCGTGGTCAGCACCGCCCGGAGGCGGCTCACCGTGCCCGACACCACCGCCTCGACCGGTTCGAGCCCGTTGGCGAGTTGCCGCCTTATGCTCTGCATCAGCACCAGGCCATTCAAGGTCGCCACGCCCGAGACGGCGATGAAGCCGACGGCCGCCGAGATCGAGAACGGCGCGCCGCGCAGGGCCAGGGCCGCCGCGCCGCCGACCAGGGCCAGGGGCACGCAGGCGAAGACCAGGGCCGCCTCCGCCGCCGAGCCCAGGGCGAAGTAGAGCAGGATCGCGATCACCAGGAAGACGACCGGCACGATGACCGCCAGGCGCGCCGAGGCCCGCTCCAGGTTCTCGAACTGGCCGCCCCAGTCCAGCCACGAGCCGGCGGGGAGGGGAACCTCGTCGCGCACGGCGGCCTTGGCGTCGGCGACGAAGCCGCCCAGGTCGCGGCCCCGCACATTGGCCTGGACGATGATCCGGCGCTTGTCGTTCTCGCGGCTGATCTGGTTGGGGCCCTCGCTGGCGTCGAAGCGGGCCAGGGTCGAGAGCGGGATCGCCGCCGTGCCGGGCGGCGCGCCTTCCGGCATGACCGGCAACTGACCCATGACGGCCGGGTCGTTGCGCCGCTGCTCGTCCAGCCGGACCACGACGTCGAACCGCCGGTCCCCCTCCAGGATATGGCCGGCCTCGCGCCCGCCCAGGCCGATGGCCAGGGCGTCGGCGGCGTCGCTGGCGTGGACGCCCAGCGCCGCGGCGGCCGTGCGGTCCACCGTGGCGGTGACGGTGGGCTGGCCCGAGACCTGCTCGACCTTGACATCGGCCGCGCCCCGCACCCCGCGCAGCGTCTTGGCGATCTTCCGGGCGGTCTGGTCCATGACCGCGAAGTCGTCGCCGTAGACGCTGACGGCGACATCGGAGCGGACCCCGGCGATCAGCTCGTTGAACCGCATCTGGATCGGCTGGGTGAACTCGTAGGCGTTGCCAAGGTGCCTGCCCAGGGCGCCTTCCATGCGCTCGACCAATTCGGCTTTCGGCAGGCGCGGATCGGGCCAGTCCTTGCGCGGCTTGAGGATGACGAAGGTGTCCGAGGCGCTGGGCGGCATCGGGTCCGAGGCGATCTCGGCGGTGCCGGTGCGGGTGAACACCAGGGCGACCTCGGGCATGGCGGCCAGGGTCTTCTCGACCCGGAACTGCATGGCCTGACTCTGCTCCAGCGAGATCGACGGCACGCGCGCGGCCTGGACCAGCAGGTCGCCCTCGTCGAGGGTCGGGATGAACTCGCGGCCCAGGCTCATGAAGGCGACGAGGCCGATCAACAGGGCCGCGCCGGCGCCGGCCGCCACCGCGACCGGTCGGGCGACGAGGCGGCGCAGGGTCGGCTCGAACCGCGTCCGGACGGCGGTCATGACCCGGGTCTCGCCGTGCCCCTTGGGTTCGCCGATCAGCAGGGCGGCCATGGCCGGCACGAAGGTCAGGGACAGCAGGAACGCCCCGGCCAGGGCGAACATCACCGTCGCCGCCATGGGCCCGAACATCTTGCCCTCCACGCCCTCGAAGGCCAGCAACGGGGCGTAGACCATCAGGATGATGGCCTGGCCGAAGGCGGCGGGCCGGGCCATTTCCCGAGCCGAGGCGGCCGCGATCCCGATCCGCTCGCGGGCGTCCAGGGGCCGTCCCAGGTCCGTCCGGCGCGAGGCCAGCCGGCCCAGGGTGTTCTCGATCACCACCACCGCGCCGTCGACGATCAGGCCGAAGTCCAGCGCGCCCAGGCTCATCAGGTTGCCGCTGATGCCGAACCGCCGCATGGCGATGGCGGCGAACAGGAACGACAGCGGGATGACCAGGGCGGTGATGATCGCCGCCCGGATGTTGCCCAGGGCCACGAACAGCACCGCGATGACCAGCAGGGCGCCGAAGGCCAGGTTGTGCTCGACCGTGCGGATGGTGGCGTCGACCAGGTCGGTGCGGTCCAGCACCGGCCTGACCACCACGCCGGCCGGGAGGCTGGCCTGGATGTCCTTCAGCCGCTCGCCCACGCGCGCGGCGACGGTGCGGCTGTTCTCGCCGGCCAGCATCAGGGCGGTGCCGATGACGACCTCTCGTCCCGCCTCGCTGGCCGAGCCCAGGCGCGGGGCCTGGCCGACGACGACCGTGGCCACGTCGGAGACGCGGATCACCGCCGAGCCGCGACGGCCCACGGGGGTCTCCGCCAGTTCGGCCAGGGTCTTCACCCTCGCGTCGGCGCGGACGATATAGGCCTCGCCGCCCCGCTGGACGTAGCCGGCGCCCTCGACGCGGTTGGCGTGCTCCAGGGCGTCGATCAACTGCGGCAGGCTGATGCCGAAGGCCGACAGCTTGGCCGGGTCGGGCTGGACGACATACTGCTTCACATAGCCGCCGAGCACGTCGACCCCGGCCACGCCCTTCAGCGTCTTCAGCTGGGGGGCGACGATCCAGTCCTGGACCGTGCGCAGATAGGTGGCCTTCTCGACGTCGGTGGTCAGCCGGTCGCCCTCGGGGGTGACATAGGCCGCGCCGGGGCGCGCCGCGGGGCCCGACAGCTCGACGGTCCAGATATAGACCTCGCCCAGTCCGGTGACCGGCGGCCCCATGCGGGGCTCCAGCCCGTCGGGCAGAGTGGCGCGGGCGGCCTGGAGGCGCTCGTTGATCAGACTTCGGGCGACATAGAGGTCGGTGGCGTCGGTGAAGACGGCGGTGATCTGCGAGAAGCCGTGGCGCGACAGCGAGCGGGTCTCGACCAGGCCGGGGATGCCGGCCAGGGCCGTCTCGACCGGGAAGGTGACCTGGCGCTCGACCTCCTCGGGGCCGAGGGCCGGGGCGATGGTGTTGATCTGCACCTGGCGGTTGGTGATGTCGGGGACCGCGTCGATGGGCAGGCCGGCGAGCTGGGCGCCGCCATAGGCCAGCAAGGCCGCGGCCAGCAGGGCGACGATCCAGCGGAAGCGGACGGAGAGGTCGATCAGGCGGTTCAGCATGGTCAGTCCTCGTGCCCCGCTTCGCCCTTGCCGAGCTCGGCCTTGAGCAGGAAGGCGCCTTTGCCGGCGATGCGTTCGGACCCGGTCAGGCCGCGCAGGATCTCGGTCGAGCCGGCGGCGACCCGCCCCGGCGTCACCGGTCTGGCGCGGAACCCTTCGGCCTCGACCACGAAGACCACGGGGCGGCCCTCGACGGTCTGGACGGCTTCGCTGGGCACGATGATCGCGCCGCTGCCGACCGCTCCCGTCATGACCCGCGCGGAGACGACGGACCCGACCGGTGCGGTCCTGCCCGAGGGCGTCGCCCGGACCGTGGCGGTGTTGCTCCCGGACGCGCCGGGCGCCACGGCGGTGATGGTGGCCGGCGCCTGCTGGCCGTCCGGGGTCTGCACCTGGATCACCTGGCCGAGACGGATGGCGCCGGCGGCGGCCGCGGGCGCGTCGAAGACGTACTCGGCGCGGCTCTGGTCGGCGACCTCGGCGACGAGCGCGCCCTGGGTCAGGAAGCCGCCGACCTGGGTCTCGATCCGGGTGACGACCCCGTCGATCGGGCTGCGTAGGACCGTGACGCCGTTGGCGCCCGGCCCGCCCATGGCGCGGACCTGGGCCTGGGCGGCGCGATGGTCGGCCTGGGCCTTCTCGGCGGCGGCCTGGCTGGCTTCCCAGTCCTGGCGGGCGACGACGCCGGCCTCGAACAGGCGGCGGTCGCGGCCGGCGGCGGCCAGGGCGGCCTGCGCCCCGGCCCCGGCGGCGTCGAGGCTGGCGCGGCCTGAGGCGGCGTCGGCGCTGCGCAGGGTGGCGATGGGCGATCCGGCGGCGACGCGGGCGCCGGCCGAGACGTGGACGCGCTCCACCGCGCCCGACACCGGCGCGCCCAGCGCGGCCAGGGCGTTGGCCGCCAGGGTCACGCGTCCGGGCAGCAGGATGTCCGCGCCGCCGCCGCGTCCCGGCGTGACGACCGAAACCCCGGCCGCCGCGGCGTCGGCGAGTTTCAGGGGCACGAGGTCGGTCGCGCCGTGCTCCCCGGGCTCGCCGCCTTCTTCTTCATGGGCCGGCGGGGCCGGGCGATGTGCGGTGAATTGGGCGGCGCCGTAGCCGAGACCGGCGGCGGCGACGAGGGCGGCCGCCGAGGCAATGAGGGAGCGACGAGCGATCACGGCTGATCTCCGAAGGGAATGCGGCCCTGGGCGCGGGCGAGGTCGGCGAACGCCTTGACGCGCGCCAGCTTGGTTTCGACGGCCCGTCCCCGCGCGGCGACCAGGTCGCGGCGGGCGGCCAGCAGTTCGGACAGCGGCAGGCGGCCGGCGTCGTAGCCGATCCGAGCCAGGCGATAGGCTTCGGACGCGGCGCCTTCCTCCTGACGGGAGGCCTCCAGGGTCTGGCCGGCGGCGGCGACCTGGGCGGACGCGGCGCGGCGGTCGCCGTCCTGCTCGGCCTGGGCCATGGCCAGCCGGGCCCGGGCGGCCTGGGCGTTGGCCGTGGCGGCGACGACCGCGCCTCGGTTGCGATCGAACAGCGGCAGGGGAACCGAGACGCCGAACACCGCCGCCGTGGAATCGTCGCTCTGGAACTGGCGGACCCCGAAGCTGACGGCGAGGTCGGGCGTGCGCCGCGCGCGCTCCACGGCGATCCGGCGCTCGGCGGCGTCCCGCTCGGCGCGGGCGGCCGCGACGGCGGGACTGAAAGCCGGCTCGGTCGGCGGCGCGGCGGGGGCTGCGTCGAGGAGACCCCCGGCGACGGCGGTGTAGGTCTCGGGCGAACCGGTAAGGGCGCTGAGCCGGGCCAGGGCCGTCTCGGCCTCGGCCTGGGCGGCGGCCAGGTCCGCGCGGGCCGTGGCCAGGCCCGCCTCGGCCTGGACGGCCCGCACCTGGGCCTCCTTGCCGTTGTCCACCAGCAGGCGGGCGGCCCTGGCGTCGGCCCGGGCCAGGTCGACGCCGTCCCGGGCGATGGCGAGGCGCTGCTGGGCCGCTTCGGCGTCAGCGTAGGCCAGCGCCAGGTCGCGGGCGAAGTCGACCTGACCCAGGGCGGCGCGCGCCTGGGCGGCGGCGAGGTCGGCCTGGGCCGCGGCGGTCCGTGCGGCGCGCTTGCCGCCCAGCTCCAGCGGCTGCTCGATCGACAGGGTCGTCTCGGCGCCGTCGAAGTCCTTGTAGGGACCGGAGCCGGCGGCGTTCTCGACCATCAGGCTCAGGGTCGGGTTAGGACGGGTGGCGGCCTGCGTCGCCTGCCCCTCGGCCGCGCGGGTCTCGGCGGCGCCCAGCGCCAGGCGCGGCGCGGAGGCCCGGGCCTGCGTCAGCAGGGTCTGGAAGGTCGGGGCGGTCTGGGCCGCGACCGGCGTGCAGAGCACCCCGGAAGCGACGCAGGCCAAGGCCGCGCGCAGCGGCCATCGGTTCGATGACATGAAGGTTCCTCGCGAAGAATGAGCGACGGCGCGCGAGAGGCGCGCGGATCGGTCAGCCGCGAGGCGGTCGGTCGAGGCCGGAGAGGATGCGCGAGGCCAGGACCTGGACGGCCGCCGTCGCGTGCCCGGAAGCGGCGGGGGTCAGGGCGGCGACGTCCGCGACGGCCGCATCCAGCATGGCGCCGCCGTGATGGCAGTGGCCGCCGACGCAGCACGCGGCCTCGCAGGGCGCGTTGTGGTCCCGCTGATCGCCCTGGACGGCCTGGACGACGGCGGTCTCGACGCCGACGACGGGCGCGCCGTCCTCGCAGACGCAGGCCGCCATGCCGACCGTGGGCGCGACGACGAGCAGCGCCAGGACGCAGGCGGCCATCAGGCCGCTCAGGTTCCGCCACCATGTCATCGTTCGACGCATGGTCGTCCTATAGCTTCGGGGGGCGAGCTTGAGAACGTGTTACATGATCACGCCAAGGCCCCCGGCCGCCGAAGTCGCGCCGATGACCCCGAGCGGTCGTCGACCGTCGTTCTCCCGAAATCACGCGTGGTTCCGTCTCCACCGACGATATGCCGCTTGCAATCAAGCGCCTATTCCGCGAGTTAAATCTCCAGGTTGCGGGGGCGACGCGTGAGTGAGTATCGAGCCGAGGCTGACGATGGCCTCGCCTGTCTGGTTTTGTTGCTCGGCTTCCATCAGATCGGAGCCGATCCGCAGCAATTACGCCATGCCCTGGGGCAGGCGGGCAAGGCGGACGCGGGCGATCTGGTGCGCCTGGCCCGCAGGCTCGGCGCCAAGGCCAAGCTCGCGAACCTGCCGATATCCCGCCTCCAGGACGCGCCCCTGCCGGTGATCGCCCGGGGGCGCGGCGGCGACTTCTTCATCCTGGCCAAGGTCGCCGACGGCGAGGTCCTGGCGCAATGGCCGGGCCAGGCGCCCAGGACGCTGTCCCTGACCGAGCTCTCGGCCGCCTGGGCCGGCGAGGCGGTGCTCGTGACCACGCGCTCGGAGATCCCCGGCGGCGCCAAGTTCGACGTCACCTGGTTCATCCCCGCCCTGGTCAAGTACCGCGGCCTGCTGGGCGAGGTCCTGGCCGCCTCGTTGACCCTGCAGCTGTTCGCCCTGGCGACGCCCCTGATCTTCCAGGTGGTGATCGACAAGGTCCTGGTGCATCGCGGCCTGACCACTTTGGACGTGCTGGCGATCGGCCTCGCGGCCGTGATCCTGATGGAGACCCTTCTGGGCGGGCTGCGGGCGGCGCTGTTCACCCACACCACCAGCCGGGTCGACGTCGAGCTGGGCGCGCGGCTCTATCGCCACCTTCTGGCCTTGCCGATGGCCTATTTCGAGAGCCGCCGGGTGGGCGACACCATCGCCCGGGTGCGCGAGCTGGACACCATCCGCGAGTTCCTGACCTCCTCGTCGGTCACCCTGATCATCGACCTGCTGTTCACGGTCATCTTCCTGGTGGTGATGTGGTTCTACTCGCCGTGGCTGATGCTGATCGTGCTGATCGCCATCGCCCTCTACGCCCTGGTCGCCGGCCTGCTGACCGGGCCCCTGCGCCGGCGCATCGAGGAGCGCTTCCAGCGCGGCGCCGAAAGCCAGGCCTTCCTGGTCGAGAGCGTGGCCGGCATGCAGACGCTCAAGGCCTCGGCCGTCGAGCCTCAGATGCAGAGCCGCTGGGAGCGACTGCTGGCCGCCTATGTGGGGGCGGGTTTCCGCGCCGCGCGGCTCAACATCTGGGGCGGCCAGGCCATCCAGCTGATCAACAAGGCCTCGACCGTCCTGATCCTCTATATCGGCGCGCGCCTGGCCCTGGGCGGCAAGATGACCGTCGGCGAGCTGGTGGCCTTCAACATGCTGGCCGGGCGGGTGGCCGAACCGGTCCTGCGGCTGGCGGGCCTGTGGCAGCAGTTCCAGGAGGCGCGGGTCGGCGTCGCGCGCCTGGGCGACGTGCTCAACACCCCTACCGAGGCCCAGTTCTCGCCGTCGCGGGCGGCCCTGCCGCGCATCGAGGGGCGGGTCGCCTTCGACGACGTCACCTTCCGCTACAAGCCGGGCGGGCGCGAGGCGTTGCGCCGCGTCAGCCTGTCGGTCGAGCCCGGCGAGGTGCTGGGCATCGTCGGTCCCTCGGGGTCGGGCAAGTCGACCCTGACCAAGCTGGTCCAGCGCCTGTACGTGCCCGAGAGCGGCCGCGTGCTGGTCGACGGCGTGGACCTGGGCCAGGTCGACCCGGCGTGGCTGCGCCGGCAGGTCGGCGTGGTGCTGCAGGAGAACCTGCTGTTCAACCGCTCGGTGCGCGACAACATCGCCCTGGCCGACCCGGCCTTGCCGATGGAGGCGGTGATGGCCGCCGCCACCATGGCCGGCGCCCATGAGTTCATCCTCGAACTGCCCGAGGGCTACGACACGGTGCTGGAGGAGCGCGGCGCCAACCTGTCGGGCGGCCAGCGCCAGCGGATCGCCATCGCCCGGGCCCTGATCACCAATCCGCGCCTGCTGATCCTGGACGAGGCGACCAGCGCCCTGGACGCCGAGAGCGAGGCGATCCTGCAGAAGAACATGCGCCAGATCGTGCGTGGCCGGACGGTGATGATCATCGCCCACCGGCTGTCGGCGATCCGCATCGCCGACCGCATCGTGACCATGGAGAACGGGGCGATCGTCGAGACCGGCGACCACGAGACCCTGATGGCCGCCGGCGGCCGCTACGCCCAGCTCTGGCGCGCCCAGACCCACGGCTACGGAGCCGAGCAATGAGCCTGGTCGGCCATGCCCGGGTCCTGGTCCAGGCCTGGAAGGACGAGACCGCCCGCCGCAAGGCCGGCGCCCGGGCCCGCATCGAGACCCAGTTCCTGCCCGCGGCCCTGGAGATCGCCGAGACCCCGCCCTCGCCGCTCGGCCGGGCCATCACCTGGACGATCATCGTCGGCGTCTGCGGGACCCTGGTCTGGTCTTGCTGGGCCAAGGTCGACACCGTCGCCGTGGCCGAGGGGCGGCTGGTGCCGACGGGGCGCCTGCGCAGCGTCGAGCCCTCGGACCCGGGCACCGTCCGCGCCATCGCCGTGCGCGAGGGCGAGCACGTGCGCCCCGGCCAGCTGCTGATCGCCCTGGACCCGACCGTGGCCGACGCCGACGCCGAGAGCGCCACGACCGAGCTCTCCACCGCCGGCCTGACCCTGGCCCGGGCCAACGCCCTGCTCAGCTACAGCCGCGGCGGCGGCGCGGCCGTGGTCGCCCCGCCGGGCGCCGAGGCCAGCGCCGCCGAGGCCGAGCGCCAGGTGGTGGCCGCCCGCATCCAGGCCTACGAGGCCAAGCGCGCCTCGCTGGCCGAGCGGCGGGCCGGCGCCGAGGCCTCGGCCCGCTCGGCCCAGGCCGAGATCGTCAAGCTGGAACGCACCCTGCCGATCCTCCAGCGCCAGCTGGACGACCAGAAGATGCTGGAGGCCAAGGGCTACGGCGCCCGCCAGAAGCTGCTGCAGCAGGAACAGGCCATGGTCACCGCCGAGCAGGACCTGGTCGCCCAGCGCGGCCGCCTGGACGAGGCCCGCGCCCAGGTCGCCTCCCTGGCCCGCGACGCCGCCGAGCTGACCCAGCAGTTCGTCGGCCAGGCCGCCCAGGAGCGCGCCGAGGCGGAAGGCCTGGCCGCCACCCGCGCCGACGCCCTCAAGAAGGCCGAGCAGAAACAGGGCCTGCAGACCCTCAACGCCCCGGTCGGCGGGATCATCCAGGCGGTGTCGGTCACCACCCTGGGCGAGGTGGCCGAGACCGGCAAACCGATCGTCACCATCGTGCCCGACGGCGAGGCCCTGGTGGTCGAGGCCCTGGTCCTGGGCCGCGACATCGGCTTCGTCCACGTCGGCGACCGCGCGGTGATCAAGCTGGAGGCCTATCCGTTCACCCGCTACGGCACCCTGACGGGCGAGGTCGTCCAGGTCTCGCCGGACGCCATCGTCGACGAGAAGCGCGGCCTGGTGTTTCCCGTGCGGGTAAAGCTGTCATCGACGCGACTTAGGGTTGACGGACGACAAGCTCTGCTGTCCGCTGGCATGAGCGCTTCGGTCGAGATCGTGACGGGGAAACGGCGGGTGATCGAGTTCGTGTGGTCGCCGGTCGCGAAGACGGTGAGCGAGGCGGGGAGGGAGCGGTGAGGGAGAATCTGAATGCGTCTTCCGATCCCGCCAGTACTGTTCCGTGCAGATCCATGGCGAAGCTTAGGCGGAAACTGAAAATCTGGCCGTTACTGTATGCGGCGGCCATACTGTTTATCTGTCTGAGATATATTTCTGTTTATGAATTCAATAATCTTATATGGAATATTCCAAGTAGTGGACATGTAAAATCTGTCAATGGTGTGTTTGAAGTTTCAGATAAATACAGAATATCTGATATGTATGATCTAAATGTAGATGGTGGCAATCATCTATATTTCAGATGCTATCCAATTGGAAGGGTGGTTGATTGCCTTGACCGTGGTCGCCCGGAAGGGAGGGCGAGGTATAACGGCAAGTTTGCCACAGTATCGTATTTTGACTACGCCAATTGGTTGACTGGTCGTGAGCGCATAATTCTATCTGTGTTGGTAGATGGAAAATTTGTGCTTACTCAAAATGAAAGATTGAGAGAAATAAGAAACGAACGCATGGAAAACAGACCAAACAGAGGGCTATTCTCAGTATTAAACTGGGTTCTTATTGCATTTTCCATTGGATGGTCTGTCATTTTTCTTCGTTGGTCTTTCGATATTACTAAAATAGAAGAATAACTATCTAAAGTTTGTAGATTTTGGGGTGGTTTGTGGCGATGAATTCTGCAAAAGTTCGCAAAGCTGCGATCGAATTTTATTCTGCTAACAAGCAGCTCCAAATTTCCGTCCTGTCTCTCGGTCTTGCTCTAAAGGAGTATCGGGAAAATCCAGCGGGAGGCACTGGAGATCTCCAGGAGGCGGCGCTGAAGACAGCTCTTTCCTTCGTTGAGGTCGTTGGATCAGGAACTGAACTGGTCGCCGAAATTCCCGCGGTCGGGAAAGTGCTTAAGGGTACGGGCGCTTTGGGTCTTGTGATCACGGTTGTTGATCTAGTCAATGACCTCAACGAGGCCAAGGCCTATACTGATAGAGGGGAGGAAGTTCCATCAGGCCTTCAGAAGAAGATCACTTCGGATCTTCTGTCGGTTGTTCCTTCTCTCATCTTGCTTTGCCCTACCCTGGCGGGCGGCGGCACCGCTGCGATCGCTGTTTCGGCGGGATTGCTAGGCATCGCGGCCGTCATCGGCGTGATGGGCGATCTGGATTCGGAAGATAAACTGCAAGGCGCCGCACACCAGCTTGCTTCAGCTGTAGGCGGTAAAGGTGCCCTAGCTTCTCAATATTCGTCGTCCGTAGGCGAGATTTATGTCACGGCCGCTCACGCGATTAATAATGGCAATGGCTTGCTGTCGTCGTGGTTCTACGGAAACCAGACAACATCCGGCAAGGCGGAGTATCAGGTCTGGAGCAAGGACGATCCGTCGCAGCTTCTGTATCGAATTGTTTTTGATCGTGGCTTCCCGATTTCATTCGGGGCGACAGGTCCGTTCTCCGTGGATCTTGGGGGCGGTCGTCACCTTGAGGTTTCCCAGGGGGTTCTGAGGCTTGTCGATGGCTCATCGGTGACGGTGTTGCCGAACGGCAGTGATGCGGTGCTCAGCGCGGCTGGCGTTTCGATCGGCGTCGGGCTGGTGGCGGAGCGCGGCCTGACCTTCGGCGCGACCTCGAATTTGAGCGATGCGCTCTGGCGCGGAATGAGCGAAATTCGAGCCGTGTTTGCTAATGGCGCGGGCGAGGTCGGCGGCATTATCGGATCGAGCATCGGCGACTTCTTGGCCGAGGGCGATAAGGTTAAAGGTGTTGTCTACAGCAGCGTGCTGGCTGAGGTGGGCGAACGACTGGCCGCCAGCATCGTGAGTTCTGGGCAGCTCAAATTGGACGGCGCCAGCCAGATGGCGGCGGCGACCAGTTCAGCCTTCACCGCCGACGTGCTTGAGCGCGTCAAGTCAGCGGGGATTGGCACCGTTGGTTCGGTGTTGACCTTCGAGTTAGGCCAAGCTCTGGGCCTGAAAGGGTTCGGCGCCGAAGTCTTCAATACGACGGGCTCGACCGTGTTGGGCAAGGTGCTCAGCAACATCAATACCTACGGAACTCAGAACGCATGGCTTGGATTCAGCAGCGGCGAGTTCTTCAAGAACAGCATCAAGGTCAAGGACGCTGCTGGAAACATCCTGAAGGACGCCAGCGGCAATGAACTGACCGCGCAGGGAGGCGGCTTCGCCCTGGCCAACGCGCTAGGCAGCTTCTTCGGTGCCAAGCTTGGCGCGATGGTTGTGAGCCCTCAGACACAGGCGGCCGTGGCTCTGTCTTCCCTGGGTTCGGCAATCGGCGCGTGGGCGGCGGGAAAGTTGATTGGAACAGCAGCCAGTACTTGGCTGAATTTCATCGCTCCAGGCGTAGGGTCGTTTGTCGGGTTCGTGCTGGGCGCGTTGATCGGCAATCTGTTTGGCAAAAAGAAGCCTCGCATCCCGACGGGCAGCGCCGAAACCGTACTCCAGATCCCCTACGCACGGTACGAGCTGGGAGCGATCACCACCGCCAACAACGGTAACCGCGACCTCGTCACCTCCATGGCGGCGACAGCGCGCGACACGCTCAACAAGCTGATTAGTATTGTCAGCGAAAGCGACGCCGCAGCCTATGTTTCAAATCTGAATGGGTCCACGACCACTCAAGTCTACGGCCACGCCGGAAGCCAAATCTATGTAACTGTGAACGGCATCAGGCACAACGTTGAGTCTGCGGACGAAGCTGTTGACTATGGATCTCTTGTCGCGATCCGCAACACTAAGATCGTCGGCGGCGACATCTTCGCCAAAAGAGCGATAACGAGGTCTGCGGCAGCAGATCTGTCTTCATTGAGCGGAGATATCCAAGTTGCGACCGACTACAGATACTACGCGGATAACCGCTCTCTAATAAATTCCGCCATCACCGGCGCCTACGCTACCCTGACCGAGGCCGAGCAGAGCTACTACGCCGCCAACAAGGCCCTGATCGACAAGACGCAGACCCAGGGGACGGCGGCGCTGACCGCTGGCGAGTTGACGGCCTACAACGGTAACAAGGCGACCATCGACAAGATCATCGGCGCCCTGGAAAACCAGGCCCTGGCCAATCCCTGGATCATCACCCTGCAACGGGTCAGCGAACTGGGCCTGGACAAGTGGACCCCCTCCGACTTCTACGGCGGTCTCCAGGGCTTCCTGTCCAGCTTCGACCTCTCCGGTCACGGCGTGGCGTTCGAGGACATCTACTTCCGCGACAACGGCAACTGGCAGGTCAAGATCGGCGCCACGGGGCTGACCAAGGTCACCGACGTCGAGAGCGCGGCCGCCCAGGTCTGGCGGCTCTATGACGCGATCCTGCGGCGGGCTCCGGACCGGGCGGGCTTCGACGCCCACACGGCGATGGTGCGGAACGGCTCCAGCCTCAAGGACATCGCCACGATCTTCTACAACAGCGCGGAATTCGCGCTCAGCGGCGCCAACAGCCTGAACAACGGCCAGTTCGTCGATTGGATGTACACCAACATCCTCCATCGTCCGGCGGACGCGGGCAACGGCTGGCTGGCGCTGCTGAACGGCGGCATGAGCCGCGTGGACGCCTTGCTCGGCTTCTCGGAATCGCTCGAGCACAAGCTGATCACCAACGCGACCCTGCTGGCGAACACCTGGATCGACGAGAAGGGCCTGGACCTCTTCTCGATGCTGCCGACGGCCTCGAAGGACGGCCAGTCTGTGACGATCGACAGCTTCCCGTGGGCCATGAACTACGCCGGCGGCTATCGTTTCGCCGACGGAACCGGCGCCCAGGGCACCAGCAATTCGGACGTCGTCTGGTCGGCCAATGACGGGGCGATGACGCTGGACGACCAGCACACCGAGGTCGTCTGGCAGGACAACTGGCAGTACGACCCCTACGAGGGCGGCTGGTACAATTCGCCGACCGAGGACTACATCCAGAGCGACGGCGGCGACGACATCTTCATCGGCGGCCAGTACGACGACACGCTCTATGGCCGGTCCGGCTGGGACTGGCTGGCCGGCAACGCGGGCAACGACGCGCTTCACGGCGGCGATCAGAACGACGTGCTGATCGGCGGGGCGGGCGACGACGCGCTGTGGGGCGACGCGGGCGACGACTATCTGGCCGGCGGCGACGGCGCGGACGCGCTCTTCGGCGGTGCGGGCAATGACATCCTGGTCGACGGCCAGGGCTCGGAAATCCTGGCGGGCGAGGACGGCGACGACACCTTCCTGATCGCCGCGGACGGCACGTTCAACTGGTTCGTCGGCGGCGCGGGCAGCGACACCGTCAGCGCCGAGCGCCTGGACGTCGGGATCTTCGTCGACATGAGCTACCGGCCGCCCGGCTGGGACGGCTCCCCCGACGCCTGGGCGGGCGACCCGAACTCCCGGGCCTTGAGCGTGGTCAATGTCGACAACTACGCCCAATGGTACACGACCACCGGGCTGATGAGCGTCGAGAACCTCACGGGCACGCAGTTCCGCGATATCCTGGCCGGCAACGCCGACGGCAACGTCCTCAAGGGCCTGGCCGGAAACGACGCGCTCTACGGCCAGGGCGGCGACGACATCCTCGAGGGGGGCGCCGGCGCGGACACCCTGGACGGCGGCGCGGGGATCGACCGGTTGAGCTATGCGGGCTCGTCGGCGGGCGTCTATGTCGACCTTTCGACCGGCGAGGCGTTCGGCGGCGACGCCGAGGGCGACATCTTCGCCTTCGTCGAGGGCGTGCGGGGCAGCAAGCTCGCCGACCAGCTGAAAGGCGACGGCGGGGCCAATCTGCTGGAAGGCCTGGCCGGCGACGACTGGCTGGTGGCGACGGGCGGCCTCGACACCTTCGACGGCGGCGAGGGCAAGGACTTCGTCGACTATTCCGAAGCGACCTCGGGCGTCTCGTTGTACCTGGGCGGCTACACCCCGACCGGGACGACCAACGGCTACGGCTATACCGGCCTGGCCGCGAACCAGACCTATATCGGCGTCGAGGGCGTGGTCGGCACGGCCTATGGCGACAGCCTATCGGCCGGCGACGGCGACCAGACCTTCGTGGGCGGGGCGGGCAACGACACGCTCAGCGGCGGCTCCGGAACCGACACCTATGTGCTGAACCTTGGCGACGGCGCCGACACCATCGTCGAGGACAACGGCGGCTGGAACGTGCTGTCCCTGGGCGAGGGGATCACGGTCTCCAACCTGATCGTCGGGACGGCGGGGGGAGCGAACGGCTGGCTGAGCCTGTCGGTTCGCGGCGGCAACGCCTCGGCCTATGTGGGCGGCAATTTCGCGCAGCTGACCAACGCCCGGGTCAAGACCATCGACCTGAACGGCGGCGGACAGCTCGACATCGGCAGCATCGACTACGCCGTCGGCGGCGTCACCGACAACGCCGACACCCTCGTCGGCCTCAGCGGCGAGCACTACGACCTGATCGTCGGGCTCAACGGCGCCGACACGATCCGGGGCATCGCCGCGGGTCAGGTGGAATCCAAGGGCAACGTGATCATCGGCGGGCTGGGCGACGACACCATCTACACGTCCGGCGGCGACGACCAATTCGCCTATGATCGGGGGGATGGCTTCGACACTATCACCGACGACGGCGGCGAGGACACCCTCGTGTTCGGCTCGACGGTGTCGGCCGAGGACGTGATCTACCAGGTGGTGGGCTCGGACCTCTATATCGGCGCCAAGAGCGCGACCGACCCCTCCCAGACCGCGTCGCAGGTCGCCGACCATGTCAAGATCATCGGCGGCGGCGTGAAGTGGATCGAGTACGACCCCTATGGCCAGCCCACCGGGACCTCGTTCATCAGCACGGTGGAGTACGTGGTCGCGGGCGGGACGTCGATCGACCTGCGCAAGCTGGACATCAACTGGACCCCGCAGACCTACGTCAACTACAGCAACTACTATCCGATCGCCCTGGACCTGGACGGCGACGGGCTGAACCTGTCGTCGGTCGACGGCTCCAGCGTTGTGGTCAAGACCGCCCAGGGCGGGCTGTCGAAGATCGGCTGGGTGGGCCCCACGGACGGCTTCCTGGCGGTCGATCGCAACGGCGACGGGGCGATCAACACCCTGTCGGAAATCTCGTTCGTGCAGGACAAGCCGGGCGCGACCAGCGACCTGGAGGGCCTGCGCACCTGGGACACCAACGGCGACGGCGTGCTGGACAAGGCCGACAAGGACTTCTCCAAGATCCTGCTGTTCGTCGACGCCAACCAGAACGGACGCTCCACGGCCAAGGAACTGCGCACGCTCGAAGAGGCGGGCATCGTGGCGATCAATCTGGGCGGAACGGCCACCGGCTATACGCGCGAGATGACCACCGAGAGCTTCGTGCAGAACACCCTCAGCTTCGTGTGGGCCGACGGGCGCACGGGCGCGGGCTACGACGTGGCGCTGGCCCGACGCGTGCTGGGCTCCGAAGGCCTCTACGCCGGCGAGTACCAGGCCGAGTGGGGCGCGCGCGACGAAGACGGCGTGCTGGGCCAGCTGCTCAACGATCCCAAGACCGCGGCCAAGGCCGCCCGGATCAAGGCCAAGAAGGGGCTGCTGGACAAGCTCGGCGCGACCTATGCGGAGGTCAAGGCCGCCGCCCAGGTCGATTTCTCCGACCACGACAAGGTCGATGCGGCGATCGCCAAGCGCTGGAAGAAGATGGACGCCTCCCAGCAGGCCGCCTGGTTGTCGGGTCAGGCCAGCGGCATGGACGGCCAGAAAAACCTGGCGGGGCTGAAGGCGATCTCGTCGCAGCAGTCGCTGAGCAACGCCCTGAGGCGCGGGGCCCAGGCCGGTTCGGACCTGGTCGCCCAAGGGCTGACCCAGGCCGCGACCGGGGTCTCGGCCGGCGCGCCGGCCTCGTCGTCGTCCGCCGGCGGCCAGGGCGGGCCCGGCGGGCTGGGCGTGGACTTCGGCGTCGCGTCCAGCGGCCTCGGCGGCGTCGCGGCCGGCGAGCCGGTCGACGGGCTGGTCTCGTCCGGCGCGGGCATCGGCCAGGATCAGGCCTGGTGGCGCGGCGAGACCGGCGACGGCCTGGCCGGCGCCGGGTCGTTGGCGGCGCTGCTGGCGGCCATGGACCAGGGCCCGGGCGGCTCCGCGCCCGACGCGGGTTCGGCGGGCGACGACGGGGCCCTGCTGCAGCAGCAGATGCTGTTGCGCCAGGCCATGGCCGGGTTCGGCGGCCAGACCGGCGGTTCGGCGGCGATCTGGAACCGCGACGCGGCCCAGGCCTCGTCCGTCCTGGCCGCCGCCGGCCAGACGAACTTGCCCGCTGCGACCAATCTGGCCCTGGCGTCCTGATGCGATCCTGCTAGGACCCGCATAACGGTCGATTGGACCATCCCTATTTTCGTCGCCCGGCGTCTTCGCCGGGCGGCACAGGTCTTGGAGTTGAGATCATGGCCGAGGAGGCCAAAGGACAAGTCGCGGCGCCGCAGAAGACGGTGTCGCAGGTGCTGGGCGAAATCACTTGGCTGATGACCCAATCCCCCGTGCACAAGTCGCTGTTCATCGGCGACCTGGAATGGTTCGCCATGCCGGCCATCCTGCTGGAGCAGTTCCGGGTCTGGAACGGCCCCAACAGTCCGGCGGCGGTGGCGTTCTGGGCCTTCGTCTCCGACGATACCCAGGCGCGGCTGGAAGGCGGAGCCCACAAGCTTCGGCCCGACGAATGGAAGGGCGGCGAGAACCTGTGGCTGATCGAGCTGGTCGCGCCGTTCGGCGCGACCGACGAGATCCTGGCCGATCTCTCGACCAACGTCTTCGCCGGAGCGCCGTTCAAGTTCCACACCGTCGGTCCGGACGGCCAGCGGCGGGTCAGCGTCTATCCCGCGCTGGTGGGCCAGGCCTAAGACCCGGACATGGTTTTCGCTTCCGTCGCCCTGGCCGGGGCGTTGCACCTGGGGGAAGCGTCGTTCGCCGCGCCGCACGTCTCCCTGCCGCGCGCTATCGGGCTGCCTACCGAAGGCATGCGCCGCCGGGCGGGCTACAAAATCCGGACAAAGGCCTATCACCTGGCCGGCTGGGACATGCGCATCGAACGCGACGGCTTCACGGGGCTGACGCGCTGCCGGCTGTTCGCGCCGTCCGGCCTGGGGCAGGGGCGGATTTCCTACGCCGACGGGGTCCTCGGCTTTCATCTGGATCGCGACCGTGACGTCGCCCAGGCCTGGTACAGCGTCGACGACGCCGCGCCTCGGCCGTGGCGCGACGACTATCCGGTCCTGATCGCCCGGCGGGTGTCGCTGGAGGGCGGCAGCCTGGCCAACCCCACCGGCGGGGTGGTGCTGATCCCCCAGGAAATCCTGGCAGGCGCCCGGACGGTGACGATCCGCGCCGACCGCGACGTCGCGCCCAAACGCTTCCACCTCAAGGGCTTCGAACAGGCCCTGGCCGCGGCCCGCGCCAACGGCTGCGCCGATCCGGCCGCCTTCTCGCGCGCGGCATGGTAGCCGCCCGACTCTGCTGGATGGCGGTCGGGGGCGTGGCCACGGCCGCCCTGTCGATGCTGGCCGCCTCGGTCAGTCCCGCGCGGGCCGATACGCTGGTCGAGGCCATCACCCGAGCCTACCAATCCAACCCCACCCTGCAGAGCCAGCGCTACGAGCTGCGGGCGTTGGACGACGCCTATGTCCGGGCCCATGCCGGTCTGCGACCGTCGGCCGAGCTGCAGATCACGGGAGACTACGCCGACAACCGGGCCGGCGACGCCACCCAGGCCCTGCGCCTCGTCGCGGACCCCCTGGCGGGGCGGCGCCTGGAGAGCAACCAGGGGCAGGCCAAGATCGTCATCGAGCAGCCGCTCTACAGCGGCGGCCAGGCCAGCGGGGCGGTCGATCTGGCCGCCTTGCGGATCCGCGCCGGCCGCGAGGCGCTACGCGGGGCGGAAGGTGATCTGATCCTGCAGGTCATCGCCGCCTATGCCGACGTCCGCCGCGACCTGGAGAGCCTGGCCGTTCGTCGCGCCAACCTGGCGGCGCTGGAGCGCCAGCTGGACATCGTCCGGGCCCGCCAGGAGGCCGGGGAGGTCACGCGCACCGACGTCGCCCAGGCCCAGGCCCAGCTGGAAGCGGTCAGGACGCAGATCACGCTGGCGCAGGTCCAGCTGCAGGCCAGCCGGGCGAACTACGCCGCCCTGGTCGGCGATGGGCCCGGCGAGCTGGCGCCCGAGCCGCAGCTGCCGTTCTTGCCGGACCAGCTGGAGACCGCCTTCGACCTGGCCGAGGCGGACAATCCGGACCTGGCCCAGGCCAAGCTCACCGAGCAGCAGAGCCGCCGCCAGGCCGACCTGGCCAAGAGCGCCGGCCGGCTCGCGGTCTCGGCGCGCACGAGCTACGGCTCCACCGGCGAGCTGGCGCCGTTCTACGCCCAGGACCAGGACGTGGCCTGGACGGCGTCGATCTCCATCACCAAGCCCCTCTATGCGGGGGGAGCCTACCAGGCCGGCTACCACGAGGCGCTGAACCGCAACGGCGCGGACCGGCTGCGCCTGGAGGCGGCGCGACGCCAGGTGATCCAGAACGTGCTCTCGGCCTGGAACCAGGCCGCCGCCGGGCGCGCCAACATCAAGGTCCAGCTGGCCCAGGTCGCCGCCGCCCAGATCGCCTTCGACGGCATGAGCGAAGAGTTCCGGGTCGGCCAGCGCTCGACCCTGGACGTGCTGGTGGCGGAACAGAACCTGCGCGAGGCGCAGCTGGCCCTGCTCGGGTCGCGGCGGGACGCCTATGTCGCCGAGGCGGCCCTGCTGCGCCAGACCGGTCGCCTCGAGCTGCGCGCGCTGACGCAGGGCGCGCCGCTCTATGACCCGTCCGCCCATCTGCGCGCCGTGAAATCGGACGGGGCCGTGCCGTGGGAGGGCCTGGTCGGCGTCGTGGACCGCGCCTTCGCCTCGAAGGCCGGGTCGGTGTCCCTGGAGCAGCCGCCCGCGCCCGTCGGCCCGCCGGTGCTCGTCGAAGGGTCGGCGAACGGGCCGGCGGACCGCCCCCTGGGCGAGCACAGCCGAACCACGCCCATTCCCGGAACCGTCGGGTACGAGCGATGAGGACCGCGCCCGGCATGTCCGTGTCGGCGGCGGTGTTGCCGTTCGGGTCCTGAGCGGCCAAATGAAGCTCAGGACGAATCCGAGCAAACGACCATGACCCATCCCATCGACGACCGTCTCGCCGCCGCCGCCTTCCATCGGCTGGTCGAGCATCTGCGCCTGCGCACCGATGTCCAGAACGTCGACCTGATGGGCGCGGCGGGGTTCTGCCGCAACTGCCTGGGCGACTGGGTCAGCGAGGCGTCGGAGGGGGCGCTGAGCAAGGACCAGGCCCGCGAAGCGGTCTACGGCATGCCTCAGGCCGAGTGGAAGGCGCGCCACCAGGGCCCGGCGACGCCCGAGCAGCTGGCGCGGATGGAGGCCAGCGTGGCGCTGAACGAGCGGCTGCGGACCGAGCGCGAGGCGCGGCTGGACGAGGCGCTGGACGAAAGCTTCCCGGCCAGCGATCCGCCGTCGATTACCGATCCGACGCGCTAGAAGGCGACCTGGGCGAAGAGGGCCGGACCCTTGAAGGTGTAGGACACCTCGCCGTTCCAGCGGTCCTTCTCGATGCCGAGGTTGTAGTCGACGTAGCGGTACATGACGCCGATGTCGACGTTCTTCCAGACGCGATAGGCGGCGCTGGCCTGGAGGTTGACCAGGCGGCCGTCATAGTCCGAGACCTTGAGCGACAGGTAGTCGGCCCGCCCGTTCAGCGTGATCTTGGGCGTGGCCTGATAGATCCCGTAGAGGCCGACCGTCGGCAGGGGCGCCAGGGCGTCGCGCTTGCGGTTCTCGGTCGAAAGCGCGGCCCCGCCCACATGGCCCTGGCCCTTCAGCCCGACCGTGAACTGAGTGACGTGCAGACCGACCACGACGCCGAGGTCGGCCTTGTCGTTCTTGACGAAGGAATAGCCGACCGCCACCCGATAGACATCGGTCTTGAATTCGCTGTCGATGGTCACGCCCGCCGGGAAGGTGACGTCGTCGAAGGTGAGATCGCGGTTGGCGGAGGTCGAGGCGTTGCGATTGAGGGCGTAGTATTCGCCGATCACCGTCCAGCGATCGCCGATCCTGGCCCCGCCGAAGAGGGCGGGGAGGGACTTGCGGTCGCTCAGTTTCAGGTCGGATTCCAGGTCGATCTGCGTGCCCCGGGTGCCGGCGGTGTTGGACACCTCGACCGTGGTGTCGATGTCGGGCCAGAAGGCCTGCACCTGCAGCCAGTAGCGATCGTCCACCGATTGGGCATGGGCGGACGAGGCCATGGCGAGGAAGGCCGCGCCGATCGCCGCCCCCGTCGTCAGGAAGCCGGTCTTCGTGGACGATCGGGGCATGGCGTGTCTCCGCTTGTACCCGTCAAGCTGAGCGTGGAGGGGCCATGAACCAATCGGGAGAATTCTCAATTCCCGTCGGGATTTTACATTAGCGGGGCGCGGGGTTTGTCCGGAGCTTCGCCGGGCTCCGCCGCGCGGCCCGTCAGAACGCCAGCTTCCGGGCCTTCACCTTGACCCGGATCACGCGGTGGTTGGACGACATGTAGAGATGGCCGTCGGCGGCCAGTTCGCAGTTGGAGATCACGTCGTCGGCCCGGATGATCCCGATCCGCTTGCCGGCCGGGGTGAAGATCGAGATCCCGTCCTTGCTGGACGCCCAGAGGTTGCCGCCCCTGTCGACCTTCAGGCCGTCGCCGCCGTCGATGCCGCTGGCCGCGCGGTCGACGAACTGCCGGCGGGCCGTGGGCGCGCCCTTGGCGTCCAGGTCCCAGGCCACCCAGCCGGATTTGCGGTCGGTGGCGTAGAGGGTCCTGCCGTCGGGCGACAGGCCGATGCCGTTGGGTTCGATCGTCCGGTCGATCATCGTCACGACATTGTCGGTCCCCAGGCGATAGACGCCCGAATAGTCGGTCTGGCGGTAGGGCGAGGTCCAGTCGCCCTTCAGGCCCCACGGCGGATCGGTGAAATAGATCGCGCCGTCGCGGGCCAGGACCAGGTCGTTGGGGCTGTTGAAGCGCTTGCCCTCGAAGCTCGAGGCCAGCACCGTCTTCTTCTGGGTCTTCAGGTCGATGCGCGAGACGCAGCGGTTGCCGCTGTCGCCGATCACCAGGCCGCCGCGCGCCAGGATCAGGCCGTTCGAACCGGCCTCGCGCAGGCTGCCCGTCTCGGGGCCGGCATAGCCCGAGGGCGTCAGCCAGACCGCGCCGCCGCCGGCCGGGGTCCAGCGCAGGATCTTGTTGGCCGGCACGTCGGAGACCAGCAGGAAGCCGTCCTTGCCCCCGACCCAGACGGGGCCTTCGCTCCAGGTGAAGCCGTCCAGCACCTGCTCGACCACGGCGTCGGCGTCGATCAGGGCGTCCAGCGCCGGGTCCAGGCGCTCGACCCGGCCGACCACGGGGAAGGTCTGCATCGCGGCGCGCGCCAGGCTCGGCGCGGCGGCGAGCGCCAGGATCGCGGCGGCCGCGCCGCGGCGGGTCATCGGGGAGGTGGGGTTCACGGCGGCGCTCCTGGTTTCCGACGGTTCGACCCCGCTGTTGTGCCTCGCGTCGGCCGCGAGCGCCACTGTTCACTGACAGCCTTGTCATAATCTAGATAGGATGCTATCTAATATCGATAGCAAGCTACCTATCTAGAGTCCCATGGCCCTCACGCCCCGCCTTCTCGACGAACGCGCCTTCACCGGCTCGCTGCTGCGCCTGGCCCGGATCTACCGGCGCGAGGTCAACCGCGCCCTGGCCGAGCACGACCTGTCGGACGCCCGCGCCCTGCCGGTGCTGCACATCGCCCGCTCGGGCGGCGGCATGCGCCAAGGCCACCTGGCCGAGGAGCTGGGGGTGGAGGGGCCGTCCCTGGTCCGCATCCTCGACCAGCTGTGCGCCGCCGGCCTGGTCGAGCGTCGCGACGACCCCAAGGACGGCCGCGCCAAGACCCTGCACCTGACGCCGGAGGGCGACGCCCTGGCCGTGATCGTCGAGGACGCCGTCCAGGAGGTGCGCACGCGCCTGCTGGCCGGGGTCAGCGCCGAGGACCTGGCCGCCACGGTGCGCACCTTCGCGATCTTCGAGGCGGCCCTCGACGCCGCCCACCGGCAGGAGGGCTGAGGCCGCTCCGCCATGCCCAAGTTCGACAGATGGACGCTGCTGTTCTCGGTGAACAGTTTCGCGGCGGCCATGCTCGCCCTCTACATCGGTTTCGCCCTGGGCCTTCCCCGGCCGTACTGGGCGATGACGACCGCCTATATCGTCAGCCAGCCGCTGGCCGGGGCCGTGCGCTCCAAGGCCGTCTACCGCCTGCTGGGCACCCTGCTGGGCGCGGCCGCCGCCGTGGCCATGGTGCCCAACCTGGTCAACGCGCCTGTCCTGCTGTGCCTGGCCATGGCCCTGTGGGTCGGCGGGTGCCTGGCCGTCTCGCTGCTGGACCGCACGCCGCGCTCCTACATCCTGATGCTGGCCGGCTACACGGCCGCGATCATCGGCTTTCCCAGCGTGAACCAGCCGGGCGGCATCTTCGAGGTCGCCGTCTCGCGGGTGATCGAGATCGGGCTGGGCATCCTCTGCGCCACCCTGGTCCATAGCCTGGTCTTCCCGCGTCCGGTCGGGACCGTGCTGCGCCAGCGCCTGGCCGCCTGGCTGGGCGAAGCCGACCGCTGGGCGCTGGACGTGCTGAAGGGGCAGGGCGCCGACGCCCTGGTCCGCGACCGCCGCCACCTGGCCGCCGCCGCCAGCGAGATCCACCTGCTGGCCGTCCACCTGCCGTTCGACACCTCGCGGCTGCGCGAGACCACCGGCGCGGTGCGGGCCTTCCACGACCGCATGCTGCTGCTGATCCCGCTGCTGTCGGGCCTGGCCGACCGCATGGAGGCGCTGAAGGACGTTTCAGACGCCGTCGTGCGCGAGGCGCTGGACGCCGTCGCCGCCTGGATCGAGGCCGGCGCCCCGCGCGAGCCGGGCCTGGCCCTGGTCGAGCGCCTGGACGCCCTGGCCGGCGCGCGGCGCGACGCCGACTGGTCGGGCCTGCTGATCGAGAGCCTGCTGGTCCGCCTTTCCGAGGCCGTCCGGGCCCTGGGCGAGGCCCACGCCTTGATGGTCCGGCTGTGCGACCCCGACGCCCCGTTGTCGCCGGCCCTGGAGGCGGCCGCCGCCACGGCCGGCCGCCGCAAGCTGCACGCCGACCTGCCCCTGGCCCTGCTGTCGGGCGGGGCGGCGGTGATCGCCATCCTGCTGTCGTGCGCGGCCTGGATCGGCCTGGGCTGGGGCGACGGCGCGGCGGCACCGGTCATGGGGGCGGTGTTCTGCTGCTTCTTTGCGGCCATGGACGACCCCGTGCCGGCCATCAAGAACTTCGGCCTGTTCTCGCTGCTCTCCCTGCCGCTGGCCGCGCTCTACATGTTCGCCGTGCTGCCGGCGATCGACGGCTTCCCGCTGCTGCTGGCGGTGATGGCCCCGCCGCTGGTGTTCCTGGGCCTCTACATCCCCAATCCCAAGACCATGGGCGCGGCCCTGGCGGTGATCATGGGCTTCGCCAACGCCATGGCTCTGCAGGAGAGCTTCAGCGCCGACTTCGCGAGCTTCCTGAATGGCAATCTCGGCCAGTTCGTCGGCCTGCTGGCGGCGATCATGGTCACGGCCGGCCTGCGCTCGATGGGCGCCGACGCCAGCGCCCGCCGCCTCTTGGGCCGCACCTGGACGGGCCTGGCCCGTCTGGCCCGGGCGAACGCCGCGCCGGAGCCCACCGCCTTCGCCGGCGTGCTGGTCGACCGCCTGGGCCTCTTGACCCCCAAGCTGGCCGAGACCGGCTCGCGGGTTGACCTGGTCGGCGTCGACGCCCTGCGCGACCTGCGGGTGGGCATGAACCTGGTGGCCGTCCAGGCCGCGCGGCCCGACCTCGACCGCGCCAGCCTCGACGCCGCCCTGGACGGGGTGGGCGAGCGCTTCGCCGCCCTGGCCGCCGGCCGGACCCCGCCGCCCGACGCCGACCTGCTGACGCGCCTGGACGCCGCCCTGCGCGACGTGGCCGGCGCGACGTCCGACGCCCAGGTGCAGGGCGTGACCGGCCTGGTCGGCCTGCGCCGCAACCTGTTCCCCGACGCCCCCGCGCCGAACCTCGTCATGGAGCCCGCCCGATGATCGGCGAGATCAACCTCGACGGCGTCCTGCTGTCTTCCGCCCTCGTCTCGGCCCTGATCGCCCTGGCCGCCGCCTTCGTGCTGCGGCGGGTGCTGTCGTGGGCCGGCGCCTACCGCTTCGTCTGGCATCCGGCGCTGTTCGACACCGCCCTGTTCGTCATCCTCTGGGCCGCGGTCATCGCGGCCCCCCTGCCGATCGATCTCTGACCATGTCCAAGCTGAAAACCGTCCTGCTGACCGGCGCCCGCTTCGCCGTCACCGCCGCCGTCGTCGCCGCCGCCGTGGTCGGCGGGCGCGCCCTGTGGACCCACTACCAGGTCGATCCCTGGACCCGCGACGGCCGCGTCCGCGCCGACGTGGTCCAGGTGGCTCCTGACGTCTCGGGCCTGGTGACCCGGGTCGAGGCTGTCAACGACCAGACCGTCAAGGCCGGCCAGCCGCTGTTCTATGTCGACCGCGAGCGCTACGCCCTGGCCCTGCGCCAGGCGGACGCCAACGTCGCCGCCGCCCGCGCCACCTTGGCCCAGGCACGTCGCGAACTGGTCCGCAACCGGACCTTGGGCGAACTGGTCGCCGCCGAGAGCACCGAGCAGAGCGCGTCCAAGGTCGAGCAGGCGCAGGCCGCCCTGGCCCAGGCCGATGCGGCGCGGGACGTCGCCCAGCTGAACCTCGAGCGCACCGTCGTCTACGCCCCCACCGACGGCTTCCTGTCGGACCTGACCCTGCGCACCGGCGACTATGTCACCGCCGGCAAGCCGGTCCTGGCCCTGATCGACAGCCGCTCGTTCCGGGTCGAGGGCTATTTTGAAGAAACCAAGCTGTCGGGCCTGAGGATCGGCATGCCGGTCAGCGTCCGGGTGATGGGCGAGGCCCAACCGCTGAAGGGCCACATCCAGTCGATCGCCGCCGGCATCGAGGACCGCGACCGGGTGGCCGGCGCCAACCTGCTGCCCAACGTCAACCCGACCTTCAGCTGGGTGCGCCTGGCCCAGCGGGTCCCGGTGCGGGTGGCCCTGGACCAGACCCCGGCCGACCTGCGACTGATCGCCGGCCGTACGGCCACGGTGGCGGTCCTCCAGGCGGACGGGCGCGGCGTGGCGACGGGAGCCGGCCGATGAGCCCCCAAAAGCGCGTCATGCGTATCCTGATCGCCGCCGCCTCGCTGTCGGTCCTGGCCGCCTGCACGACGGTGGGGCCGGACTACAAGGTCCCCGTGGCCGCGAAGGTCAACGCGCCCACGGCCCAGGGCGCCTTCATCGAGAGCGCCAACCCCGCCGTCAGCCAAGCCCCCGTGCCGGAAGGCTGGTGGAAGCTCTATGACGACCCGGTCCTGAACGGGCTGGTGCAGGAGGCCCTGACCGCCAACACCGACCTGCGGGTCGCCGCCGCCAACCTGGCCCGGGCCCACGCCGTGGCCGCCGAGGCCGACGACGCCGGCGGCTTCTCGGCCTCCGCCTCGGCCGCCGCCGCCCACTCGCGGGAGTCGGGCGAGCAGTTCCTGCTGGCCGAGCAGCTGCCGGTCGAGAACCTGGCCGACGTCGGCGTGAAGGTCTCCTACCAGGTCGACCTGGTGGGGCGGATCAAGCGCGCCTCGGAAGCCGCCCACGCCGACGCCGAGGCGGGGCAGGCGGCCCTAGACCTGGCGCGGGTCAGCGTCGCCGCCGACGTCGCCCGGGCCTATGTCGAGGCCTGCTCCAGCGGCCACGAGCTGGCCGTCGCACAGCGCACGGTGGACCTGCAGAGCCGCTCGCTGGAGGTCACCGGCAAGCTGGTCGCCGCCGGTCGCGGGACCAGCCTGGACGTCACCCGCGCCAAGGCCCAGCTGGACCTGTCGCGCGCCGCCCTGCCCACGTTCGAGAGCCGCCGCCGCGCGGCGCTCTATCGGCTGGCGACCCTGACCGGCAAGACGCCGGCTCAGTTCCCGCGCGAGGTCGAGGCCTGCGTCAGCCCGCCCAAGCTGTCCCAGCCCCTGCCGGTCGGCGACGGCGCGGCCCTGCTCAAGCGCCGGCCCGACGTCCGCGCGGCCGAGCGCGGCCTGGCCGGGGCCACGGCCCGGATCGGGGTGGCGACGGCCGCCATCTATCCCAGCGTCTCCTTCGGCCTGGGCGGCGGCTCGACCGGTCTGCTGGCCGACATCGGCACGGCCCCCGCCAACCGTTGGGGCCTGACCTCGCTGATCAGCTGGACCCTGCCGGGCGAAGGCGAGCACGCCCGCATCCGCGGCGCCGAGGCCGGGGCCGACGCGGCCCTGGCGCGGTTCGACGGCACGGTGCTGAACGCCCTGCGCGAGACCGAGACCAGCCTGACCGTCTACGCCCACGAACTGGACCGCAACGCGGCCCTGAGATCGGCGCGGGACGAGGCGGCGACGGCTGAAGCCCAGGCCCAGACGCTGTACCGCGCCGGCAAGAGCCCCTACCTGACGGGCCTCGACGCCCAGCGGACGCTCGCTTCCGCCGAGGCCGCGTTGGCGGCCTCGGACGGGGCGCTGGCGGCGGATCAGGTGAACCTGTTCCTGGCGCTCGGCGGGGGCTGGGAGAACGCGCCGGCGGTGAAGGTGGTGGCGGCGGCGCGGTAAAAGACCCTCCCCCTGTGGGGGAGGTGTCGGCGAAGCCGACGGAGGGGGGAGTGATCGGGAAGTGGCCGCGTCCTGGATCGGCGACCCTAAAACTCCCCCCACCGGCCTCCGGCCGCCTCCCCCACAGGGGGAGGGTTTAGGAGGTGCGCCACCCCTCGCCACGGTGCTCATCCAACCCCGGCGCCCTCGGCTCCAGCCGCCCCGGCTCCTCCCGGAACTGGATCGGCGTCCCCACCACGGCGTTCCCCTCGGCGTCGCGCGAGATCATCCCCCGCGCCGCCACGGCCGGATCGTCGAAGGCATCCTTCAACGACCGCACCGGCGCGAAGCACACGTCGCGGCCCTCGAACCAGGTCACCCATTCGCCCTGCGTCCGTGTGCGGAACGTCTCGCGGAAGAAGGCCCGCAGCGGCTCCTGCCCCGGCCCCGGCGGCAGGCGCGCATAGTCAAGCAGGTCGCTCCGCCCCAGCGCCTCCAGCAGGTTCGCCGCGAACTTCACCTCCGAGCCGCCCAGCACGATCCACTTCCCGTCGACGCATTCGTAGAGGTTGAACATCGCCGCCCCGCCCCACGAGCGTTCGGCCTTGGGGACGTTGGCGCGGCCCTCGGCGAACACCGGGCCGGTGGCGTTGGGCGTCCAGGCCATCAGGCTGTCCAGCATGGCGACGTCCAGGTGGTCGCCCCGGCCGGTCTTCTCCCGCCGAAGCAGGGCCATCAGCACGCCGGAGAGGGCGGTCAGGCTGGCCAGGGCGTCGGCGGCCATCAGGCCGGGCATGGCCGGCTTGCCGTCCTGGCTTTCGTTCAGCGCCACCAGCCCGGCCAGGGCCTCGACGGCCAGGTCGTGGGCCGGGCGGTCGCGATAGGGACCGTCCTGCCCGAAGGCGCTGATCGAGCAATAGACGATCCCCGGATTGACCCCCTTCACCGCCTCATAGCCCACGCCCAGCCGATCGACCACGCCGGGCCGGAAGGCCTCGACCAGCACGTCCGCATCGGCCGCCAGCGCCCAGAACGCGGCCTGGCCCTCGGCGCTCTTCAGGTCCAGTTGCACCGAGCGCTTGCCGCGATGGGTGTTGCGGAACCAGACCGTCTGGCCGCCCGTCGACAGGCCGATGTGGCGGCTGGGCTCGCCCTCGCCGACCGGTTCGACCTTGATCACGTCGGCCCCGTGGTCGGCCATCATCAGGGTCAGCATCGGCCCCGGCAGGAACAGGGAAAGGTCCAGGACCTTGACGCCGTCGAGCTTCATCGGCCGCTCCCCGCGATCTTGGGGGCCAGCAGCAGGTTGTTGTGCTCGCCCAGCGCCGGGGCGCGGATGGCGGGCATCCTCCGGCCGTCGATCCGGATAGGGCAGGCCAGCATGTCCAGGCCCTGGGGCCGGGCCGGATGGTCGATGCGGTCGCGCATGCCCACCTCGCGGACGAACGGATTGTCCAGCGCGTCGGCCAGGTCGGAGATCGGCGAGAACGGCACGCGGCCGCCCAGGTGGGCCATCCACTCGGCGCCGGTCCGCTGCTCCATCACCGCGTCGACGATCGGGGTCAGGGCGTCCAGGTTGGCGCGGCGGGACGGCATGTCGGCGAAGCGCGGATCGGTCTTCAGTTCGGGCCGGCCGACCAGGTCGCACCACGTCTCCCAGAAGCGCTGGGTCTGGCACATCAGCATGCCCCAGCCGTCCTTGGTCTTCACCCGCTGGGAGGGGCTGATCGACGGATGGGCCCCGCGCGGCGGGCGGCCGACCTGGTGGCCCTCGTTCATCGCCCACACCGCGGGATAGGAGGTCTGGTGCAAGGCCACGTCGAACAGCGACACGTCGACGTCGCAGCCCTCGCCGCCGGCCCGCGCCTTCAGGATCGCCGAGACGATGCCCAGGGCGAACACCGAGCCGGTCATGAAGTCGACCATCGACAGGCCGAACCGCACCGGCGGTCCGTCGGGCTCGCCGGTCAGGGTCATGAAGCCGGCCTCGGCCTGCATCAGATAGTCGTAACCCGGCCAGGCCTCGCGGCTGTTGCCCCGTCCGTAGGCGGACAGATGGGCGCAGACGATAGCGGGATTGATCGCCTTCAGGTCGTCGTACCGGATCGCCAGCTTCTCCGGCTGGTCGCCGCGCAGGTTGTTGACCACGGCGTCGGCGCCGGCGACCAGGCGTTCGAAGTCGGCGCGGCCTTCGGGGGTCTTGATCTCCAGGGCCACCGACTGCTTGCCGCGCGAGAAGGTCTGGAAGAACTGGCTGTCGCCCCCAGAGGAAGGGTCGCCCAGGAAATAGGGGCCCAGGCCGCGGCTGATGTCGCCGCCCAGGGACGGGGCCTCGATCTTGATCACCTGGGCGCCCAGCTCGCTGAGCAGCTGGGTGCCGTAGGGACCGGCGGCGTACTGCTCGACCGCCACGATGCGCACGCCGTCCAGGGGTCTGTTCATCCGCTCCGCCTTAAGTTTCGCGGATGATGCGACGCAGGCCTTGCCGCGCCTAGAGGGCGCCGTCGGGGAAGGGCGCTTGTTTCGACTGGGCGATATGCGTAGGCAGGCCGCGTTCCGCTTTCGCCAAGAGGCTTCCCAATGAACGTCGCCCCCGTCGTCCTGCAGACCGCCCGCGCCCGCGTCGAGCTCCTGCCCGCCCTCGGTGGCTCTGTGGTCCGGTTCACCTGGGACGGCCGCGACGTGCTGCGCCCGGCGCCGGCGGGGACGCGCGAGGTGCTGGACACCGGCAACTTCGCCCTGGTCCCGTTCTGCAACCGCATCCGCGACGGGCGGTTCAGCTTCGGCGGCCATGACGTGGCCCTGGCCCCGAACCTCGGCGACCATCCGCACGCCCTGCATGGCCAGGCCTGGCGCGGGGCGTGGACCGTCGTGTCGGCGAGCGAGACCGAGGCGGTGCTGGCCTTCGACCACGCCCCCGGCGAATGGCCCTGGGCCTGGCGCGCCGAGCAGCGCTTCGTCCTGGGCGACCATGGCCTGCGGCAGGACCTGACGGTGACCAACACCGGGGCCGAGCCGATGCCCGTGGGCCTGGGCTTCCACCCCTATTTCCCCGCCCGCGACGGCGAGCGGCTGCAGGCCGGGGTGACTGGCGTCTGGCTGATCGACGACGACTGCCTGCCGACCACTCGAGTGGAAGGCCTCTGGCGCTCGGACTGGGCGGCCGGCGCGCCGACGGCGGTCTCCGAACTGATCGACAACTGCTACACGGGCTGGAACGGCGTCGCGACCCTGTCGGCGCCGGGCGGGGCCAGCACCACCCTGACGGCTTCGCCCGACTGCCGCTGGCTGCACGTCTATTCGCCGCCGGGCGCCGACTTCGTCTGCGCCGAACCGGTCGCCAACCGCCCCGACCCGTTCAACGGCCAGGACAGCGGGATCAAGGTCCTGGCCCCCGGCGAGACGGCGTCGGTGTGGATGAACGTCAGCTCCAGCTGACGTCCATATATTTCACGCCGTCATTCCGGGCCTTGTGCCCGGAACCCCTTTGTCCGCCGCAGGTGCGGGAGGGGCGGACCGCTGGCGGTCCGCTTGCGCTTCACTTGCGAGCTGTACGAGGGGTTCCGGGCACAAGGCCCGGAATGACGGTTGAAAGGTAAGGGCGAGGTCGGAAACGCCTCAGTCCACCATCGCTTCCAGCGCCTCGCGGTCGCGCAGCAGCACCTTGCGCGTCGTCGGCAGGGCGATCAGGCCGTCGTGCTGGAACTGGGTGAAGGTGCGCGACACGGTCTCGATGGTCAGGCCCAGATAGTCGGCCATGTCCTGGCGGGTCATGGGCACGTCCAGCAGGGCGTGGGCGCCGGTGCGTTCGGCCAGGTCCAGCAGCAGGGCGGCGACGCGCTCGCACGCGGTGCGCCGGCCCAGCATCAGCACGTGGTCCTGGCAGCGGCGCAGGCTCTCGGTGGCCAGTTCCAGCAGCCGGCGGGCCACGTCGCCGCGCTCGCGGGCCAGGGCCTCCAGCGCCGTCCGGGGCATGACCCGCACAAGGGCCGGGCCCAGGGTCTGGGCGGCCGCGCGATAGGCCTCGCCGCTCTCCAGGCCGAACACGTCGCCGGGAAAGTGAAAGGCTTCGATCTGCCGCCGGCCGTCGCGCAGGATGCGGCAGGTGCGCACGCTGCCCGAGATCAGCTGGTAGACCCGGTCGGCCGGCTGGCCTTCGTCGAAGATCGTCTCGCCCGGGTCGAAGCTCAGGTGCAGGCCGTCCAGCACGATCGCCGCCGGCTGGCGGACGGGCGTGGTGGCGGGGGCCTGGATCACGGACAACATGGCGAATTCCCCAATCTGATCGCCCGCCCAATCTCCGTCGCCGGAGCCAAGCGGTACAGTCGGGACCTCCGCCTAAGGGGGACTACCTAGCCGCGCCGCGAGGACAGGGTCATGCGCACGAGGGCCGCCAGGTTGTCGGCGTGCATCTTGGCCATCAGCTTGGCGCGGTAGATCTCGACCGTACGCGGACTGATGCCAAGCTCGCGGGCGATCACCTTGTTGGGCTGGCCGTCGACGACGCCGTCTAGCACCTGGCGCTCGCGTTCCGACAGGGTCTCCAGCCGCTGGCGCACGACCGCCGCCTCGTCGGAGGCCTGGGGCGCGGCGGGTTTGGGGCCGGCCTCCAGGGCGCGGTTCAGGGCGTCGATCATCCGGCTTTCGCCGAACGGCTTCTCGATGAAGTCGACCACCCCGGCCCGCATGGCCTCGACCGCCAGGGGGATGTCGCCGTGGCCGGTGATCATGATGATCGGCACGCGACAGCCGCGGGTGTTCAGCTCGCGCACCAGCTCCAGCCCGGTCATGTCGGGCATGCGCATGTCGGTGATCACGCACCCGGCCCCGTCCAGCGGCAGGGCGTCCAGCAGGGCCAGGGCCGAGGCGTGGCTGACCACTTCGAAGTCGGCGGCCTCCAGCAGGAAGGCCAGGGATTCGCGGGCGCTCTCGTCGTCGTCGACCACGTGGACCACGGCTTCAGTCATCGGTCACATCCCCAGTTTCTGCGTCGTCCGGCCTGCGCGGCGGCAGGATGAAGTGGAACACGGTCCCGCCCTTCGGGTTCGGATCGGCCCAGATGCGCCCGCCGTGCGCCTCGATGATCGAGCGCGAGATCGACAGGCCCACGCCCATGCCCTCGGCCTTGGTGGTCATGAACGGCTGGAACAGGCGCTCGCGGAACTCGTCGCTGATGCCCGAGCCGGTGTCGGTGACGCTGACCTGCACGGCGCCGTTGTCGAGCCGCCGGCTCGAAATGCCCAGCTCGCGTCGCGGGGAGTCGGCCATGGCGTCGATGGCGTTGCGGATCAGGTTCACCAGCACCTGCTGGATCTGCACCCGGTCGGCATAGACGTCGTCGGCGGCGGGGTCGAGCCGCAGGCGGGTGGTCACCTGGTGCTCGCGCACGCCGATCAGCGCCAGGGCGGCGGCGTCCTCGACCACCTTGGACAGGCTTTCGGGCGCGCGCTCGCTGGCTCCGCGCCGCACGAACTCGCGCATGCGGTGGATCACGTCGCCGGCCCGCAGGGCCTGGGCCGAGGCCTTGTCGACCGCGTCGCGGACCTTGACCTGGTCCTCGGGGCGGCCGCGCTCGATCAGGCGGCGCGAGCCGGTCAGCAGGTTGGCGATGGCCGACAGCGGCTGGTTCAGCTCGTGGGCCAGGGTCGAGGCCATCTCGCCCATGGCGGTCAGGCGCGAGACGTGGACCAGCTCGGTCTGCAGGTCGCGCAGCCGGGCCTCGGTGTGCTGGCGCTCGGTCAGGTCGCGGATGAAGCCGGTGTAGAAGGGCCGCGCGCCGCGCGTCTCGCCCACGGCCAGCTCCATGGGGAAGGTCGAGCCGTCCTTGCGTTGGCCCACCACCACCCGGCCGGTCCCGATGATCCGCTTCTCGCGCGTGCGGCTGTAGTGGGCCAGGAAGCCGTCGTGGGCGCCGCGGTCGGGTTCGGGCATCAGCAGGCTGACGTTCCGGCCGATGGCCTCGGCGGCGGTCCAGCCGAACAGCCGCTCTGCGGCGGGGCTGAACGAGGTCATGGTCCCGGCGGGGTCGATGACGATCACCGCGTCGGGCGCCGAATCGAGGATCGACTGCAGGTGATGGGTCATGGCGGCGGCGCGGGCCCGGGCGGCGTGGAACCAGCCTCCGCCGATCGACATGCCGACGCCGATCATCACGAACACCAGGCTGGCCAGGGCCGTCGCCTGGTCGGGGACGCCGCGCACCTTCAGCAGCCAGACCGCGCCGGCGGCCAGGACGGTGGCGAACAGGCCCGGCGCCAGGCCGCCGACCGCCGCGCTGATCAGCACGGCCGGCACCGACAGCAGGAAGGCCGAGGGGGCGGTGAAGCCGGGCGGCAGGGCTTCCTGGATCAGGGCGCAGGCCAGCACCGTGGCCACGGCCGTCAGATAGGCTCGGGGCCGCAGGTCGCTGTGCAGCGTTCCGGCCGAAACCGTGGTCATCACGTGATAGCGGTCTCCGCTGCGCAAGGTCGGCTACCCTATAGCGCGCGTCGTCGCGATTGGCAGTTCACGTTCGCACAGGGCGCGTGGAGCTGGTCGGTGGCTGACCAGGACCAGGCCCTGGCGGGTGCGCTTCAGGCGCGCGTCCAGGCGTTCGACGACCAGGGCCTCGGTCGCGGCGTCCAGTCCCTCGGTGGGCTCGTCCAGCAGCAGCCAGGGGGCGTCGCGCAGCAGGGCGCGGGCCAGGGAGAGGCGCCGCCGCTCGCCGCCCGACAGCCGCTCGCCGTTCTCGCCGATCCAGGTGTCCAGGCCCCGGGGCAGGGCGCGGACCCGGGCCTCCAGGGCGGCGTCGGCCAAGGCGTCCCACAGAGCCTCGTCGGCATGGACGCCGGCCAGGGCGAGATTGGCGCGGACCGTCCCGGCGATCATCGCCGCGTCCTGCGGGGCGTGGGCGAAGGCGGCGCGCGTGCGTGCGCTTGGCTCCTGCCCCGCACACAACAACCGCTCATCCCGGCGAATGCCGGGACCCAGATCCTCTGGCGGGGGGGCTGATTGGAGTAGCTCAGCGCCCTTTGGCGTCAGGCCCAAAGCCATTCCATCTGGGTCCCGGCATTCGCCGGGATGAGCGGAGTTTGACGAGCGCAAGCCCAGCAAGCGCTCAAGCACCGTGGTCTTGCCGCATCCCGACGGGCCCGTCAGGACCAGCCGCGAACCAGGTTCGAGGGTGAGATCACCGAAGCCCAGACTGGGCCGATCCGCAAAGGACGGAGCGTCTGTCGCGCCCGGCGCAGGCCCCAGCACCGCGTCCAGCCGCGCCGCCGCGGCGTCGGCGCCGGCGTCCTGTTCGAAGGCCTTGCCGACCCCGGCCAGGCCTTCCAGGGCCATGGCGGCGGCGAGGCCCGCCATGGCCGCCAGGGGCGTGGCGGCGTCGTGGGCGAAGGCCAGGACCAGGGCGACGGCCAGGCCGAGGATCGCGCCCTGCAGCGCCGCCAGCCAGCCGGCGGCCGCCGCCGCCTCCTGCTTGAGGGCGTCCAGCCGCGCGCCCTTGGCGGCGATCTCGGCGGCGGCGCGGTCCTGGACGCCGTAGACCCGCAGCTCGGGCGCGGCCGCGGCATAGGCGGCCAGGGCGTCCTTGAGGTCGCCGGCGGCCTGCTGGATCGCTGGGCCGCTGTGGGCGGTCAGGCGGAGGGCCAGGGCGCGGACGCCCAGCACCGTGGCGGCCGCCGACAGGGCGACGACGGCGGCCGACGCCCAGCTGGCCGGGGCGGCCATGGCGAGGCCGGCGGCGACCGCGGCCGCCGCGCCCCAGGGGGCGGACAGGCGGACCAGCCGGGTCTCGACCGCGTCGATGTCCTGCACCAGCCGCGCCGAGGCCTCGCCGCGCGACAGGGCCAGGGCCTGTTCCGGCGGGGCGGCGGCCAGGGACGCGTAGAGCGCGGGACGGATGGCGGCCAGGGCCTTGAGGGCGGCGGCGTGGCCCGACAGGCGCTCCAGATAGCGGAAAGCCGTGCGCAGGATGGCCAGAAGGCGGATGCCGGCGCTGGGCAGCAGCACGTTGAAGGCCTGGGCCGCGGCCAGACCGGCCAGGCCGGCGAGGGCCGCCCCGGTCAGGAACCAGCCCGACAGGCCCAGCAGCAGCACCGACCCGGCCCCGACGACCGCGGCCGAGAGCGCGGCCAGGCCCAGGCCGCCCGCGTGGCGCTTCCGCTGCTTCCGGATCAGGTCGGCGAGGGGCCCCTTGCTCACAGATCTGTTCATAGCCGCACCACGCGGTCGGCGAGGGCGGCGACGGCCTCGGAATGTGTGGCGATCAGGGTCGTGCGGCCTTTCGCGGCCTCGACCAGGATCGACAGCAGGGCCTGTTCCGACGCCGCGTCCAGGTCGGCGGTCGGCTCGTCCAGCAGCAGGATCGGTGCGGGCTTGAGCAGGGCCCGGGCCAGGCCCAGCCGCCGCCGCTCGCCGCCCGACAGCCCGCCGCCGCGCTCGTCGAGCCGGGCGTCCAGGCCGCCGCGAGCGGCGAGCACGGCGTCCAGGCCCACGGCGCGGGCGGCGCGTTCGATCTCGTCCCGTGTCGCGCCGGGGCGGGCCAGGGCCAGGTTGTCGGCCAGGGTCCCGGGCAGCACCACGGGCGACTGTCCGGCCCAGGCGACGGAAGGCGCGATCGAGCCCAGGTGCGACAGGCGCTCCCCGCCGACCACCACCTCGCCCGCGCTCAAGGGCGCCAGGCCCAGCAGGAGGTTCAGCAGGGTGGTCTTGCCGCTGCCGCTGGGGCCCAGCAGAGCCACCACCTCGCCCGGGGCGACGTCCAGGTCGAAGCCCTCGAACACCGGGGCCTCGTCGGGGGCGTAGGCCACGGTCACCGCCTGGAAGCGGATCGCGGGCGGCGCCACGAACGTCGCGGCGGGCGGGGGCGGCGCGGGGGCGGGCAGGGCGGCCAGGGTCAGGGCGGCGGCCTCGGCGGCCTGGCGGTCGTGATAGGCGGCGGCCAGGCGGCGCAGCGGGGCGTAGACCTCCGGCGCCAGGGCCAGGGCGAAGAAGGCGCGCTTCAGGTCCAACTGCTCCGGAACCGGGAAGGGCAGCAGCCGCAGCAGGTTGAAGCCGCAATAGACCGCGACCAGGGCCACCGACAGGGCGGCGAAGAACTCCAGGGCGCCCGACGACAGGAAGGCGACCCTCAGCACGCGGATCGTCCGCCGCGCCAGGTCGTCGGCGGCGACGGCCAGGTCGCGGGTCACCGTCCCCTCGGCCTGGAAGGCCAGCACCACGGGCAGGGCGCGGACCCGGTCCAGGAACAGGCCCGACAGCCGGGCCAGGGCCAGGAACTGCCGTCGCGACTCCTCGGCCGCCGCCCCGCCGGCCAGGGCCATGACCAGGCCGAACGGGATCAGGGTCAGCAGCAGGATGCCCGCCGCCACGGGGGTGGCCACGGCGATGGCGGCGATGATCAGCAGGGGCGCGACGGCGGCGGCCAGCTTGGCGGGTTCGAAGCGCGCGACGTGGCCGTCCAGGGCCTCGACACCCTCGACCACGGCGGCCAGGGCCTCGCCGCCGGTGATGCGGCCGCCCAGCGCCGAGGCGGCGGCGTCCCGGCGCGCCTGGGCCTTCACCCCGGCGGCGGCGCGGGCCCCGGCCTGGGCGGCGCGTCGGGCCAGCAGGCCGCGGGCGGCGGCCGCCAGGGCGATCAGGACCAGCCAGGGCGCGGCGGCGGGAAGGCCGCGCGGCAGGGCGTCGACGCCCAGGGCCAGTCCGGCGGCGAAGGCGATGGCGGCGGGGACGTCGGCCAGCAGCCACAGCGGCGCGGTGCGGGCCGCGCGTCCGCCTCCCGACTTGCTCAGGGTCTTCAGCCAGGGCCGCGCGACGGCGTCGAGGTCGGCGGTGAAACTGACGGGCATGGGCCGTTGTTAGGAGCAGGGAACGGGAACGTCCTTGATCCTGATCAAAGCGTTCTAGCCAGAACGCGTCTAGGGGTGGAAAGTCGTGGCGCGACCGATCGCCCACGACAACCGGAGCGCTGCATGGATCCCGCCGTCGTCGACCTTTCCCGTCTGCAGTTCGCCCTGACGGCGCTCTACCACTTCCTGTTCGTGCCCCTGACCCTGGGCCTCTCCTTCATGCTGGTGATCATGGAGAGCGTCTATGTGATGACCAAGCGGCCGATCTGGCGCACCACGACGCGGTTCTGGGGCACGTTGTTCGGCATCAATTTCGTGCTCGGCGTCGCCACCGGCCTGACCATGGAATTCCAGTTCGGCATGAACTGGTCCTACTACTCGCACTATGTCGGCGACATCTTCGGGGCCCCGCTGGCGATCGAGGGGCTGATGGCCTTCTTCCTGGAGGCCACGTTCGTGGGGCTGATGTTCTTCGGCTGGGACAAGCTCAAGCCCGTGCAGCACCTGCTGGTCACCTTCCTGGTGGCCCTGGGCACCAACCTGTCGGCCCTGTGGATCCTGATCGCCAACGGCTGGATGCAGAACCCGGTCGGCGCGGCCTTCAATCCCGACACCATGCGGATGGAGGTGGTCGACTTCCGGGCGGTGGTCTTCAACCCGGTGGCCCAGGCCAAGTTCGTGCACACGGTCAGCGCCGGCTACACCATCGCCGCGGTCTTCGTGCTGGGGATCAGCGCCTACTACCTGCTGAAGGGCCGGTTCGTCAGTGTCGCCAAGCGGTCGCTGACCGTGGCCGCCGCCTTCGGCCTGGCCTCGTCGCTGTCGGTGGTCGTGCTGGGCGACGAGAGCGGCTACGCCCTGACCGACAACCAGAAAATGAAGCTGGCCGCCCTGGAGGCCATGTGGGAGACCGAGCCCGCCCCGGCCGGCCTGACCGCCTTCGGCATCCCCGACCTGAAGGAGCGAAAGACCCACGCCGAGATCAAGATCCCCTATGTGCTGGGCCTGATCTCGACCCGCAGCCTGGACCGGCCGGTGGCCGGCATCTTCGAGCTGGTGGCCCAGGCCGAGACGCGGATCGAGAGCGGCCTGGTCGCCTACGACGCCCTGGAGACCCTGAAGGCGAACCCCACCGACCTGACGGCGCGCGGCGTCTTCGAAACCCATCGCCGCGACCTGGGCTACGCCCTGCTGCTCAAGCGCCACGTGGCCGACCCGCGGACCGCCGACAAGGCGCTGATCCAGAAGACCGCCTGGGAGACCGTGCCCAACGTGCCGGTGATGTTCTGGTCGTTCCGGATCATGGCCGGCATCGGCTTCCTGATGATCGCCCTGTTCGCCACGGCCTTCGTCCTGGTGTCCTTGCGCCGGCAGAACACCCGCTGGTTCCTGATGATCGCGGTGGCGGCCATCCCGCTGCCGTGGATCTCGACCGAGCTGGGCTGGGTGCTGGCCGAGGTGGGACGCCAGCCCTGGGCGGTGGAGGGCGTGCTGCCCACCTTCCTGGCCCCGTCCACCCTGACCGTGCCCCAACTGCTGACCAGCATCGTGGTCTTCACCCTGCTGTACGGCGCCCTGGCGGTGGTCGAGGTCGGGCTGATCCTGAAGACCATCAAGAAGGGCCCCTTCGCCGAGCAGGAGGCCTTCCCGTCGGGCTCGGCCGCCCCCGCCAGCGAAGCCGTGGCTTAGGAGACACCGGATCATGGAACTCCCGATCGACTATCCGACCCTGCGAATGATCTGGTGGGGCCTGCTGGGCGTGCTGCTGATCGCCTTCGCCTTGACCGACGGCTTCGACATGGGCGTGGGCGCGCTGCTGCCGTTCGTCGCCCGGACCGACGAGGAACGCCGCATGGTGATCAACACCGTCGGCGCCACCTGGGAGGGCAACCAGGTGTGGTTCATCACCGGCGGGGCCTCGATCTTCGCGGCCTGGCCGCTGGTCTACGGCGTCAGCTTCTCGGGCTTCTACCTGGCCATCTTCCTGGTGCTGGTGGCGATGATCCTGCGGCCGGTCGGCTTCAAGTACCGGTCCAAGCGGCCGGACCCGCGCTGGCGCTCGGCCTGGGATTGGGCGCTGTTCACCGGCAGCTTCGTGCCGGTTCTGGTGTTCGGCGTGGCCGTGGGCAACGTGCTGCAGGGCGCGCCGTTCAAGCTGGACGGCGACCTGCGCGCTTCCTACCACGGCGCCTTCTTCGGCCTGTTCACGCCCTTCACCCTGGTCTGCGGCCTGCTGTCGGTGGCCATGCTGGTGCTGCACGGCGCGGCCTGGCTGGGGGTGAAGGCCGAGGACGGCAGCGTGGTGCA